>Ga0213829_1000037_pt1 | contig 215239 bp, 207 predicted proteins | sample MC6MC0896MG_FD_180665 | JGI IMG/M metagenome (GOLD analysis project Ga0213829, IMG submission 180665) | Enriched soil aggregate microbial communities from Iowa State University, Ames, United States - MC6-MC0896-MG | ecosystem: Environmental > Terrestrial > Soil > Unclassified | place: USA...
AGCGCCTTCATCTCCTTGCAAACGGTGTACAAAAAGGAACTGGTCTTTTGCAACCTTAAATTGCTGTCCTGCTATATTTACTATTGCGTACATTGTTAATTAATTAAATGTGTTATTAAATGAAGGGCAAAAGTAATCAGTTTTTATCATAATTCAAAGACAAATTTACTTTTTCGTTTCCATTTAAACGTTATGAGTTGAACAGCATTGTCTTAATTCGTATCGGGACAATGCTATTCACCCCAGTTTTCGCTTACCAAACCAAAATTCTCTTCTCAGGTGCTACATACATTTTTGCTGTAGGCTGTACATTAAATGCTTTATAGAAGGCCTCCATATTGTATACGGGACCATTTACCCGAAATTGTTCGGGGCTATGTGGATCAACTTTTAAACGTAACCGCATGCGCTCATCGCTGCTCTTTACGCGCCACACTTGCGCAAAACTCAGGAAGAAACGTTGATCTGGTGTAAAGCCATCAATTTTATCTTGCCCCTGCCCTTGCTTGGTTAATTTGAAAGCATCATAGGCAATATTTAAACCGCCGATATCCGCCAGATTTTCACCTAAAGTAAGCTCACCGTTTACATGTTGATTGTCCAACAGCGTAAAACCACCATATAACTTCGCTACCTGATTGGCGCGTTCCGTAAACTGTTTCGCATCCACTGCCGTCCACCAATCGTTCAAGTTACCGTCTTTATCATATTGACGCCCCTGATCATCAAAACCATGTGTCATCTCGTGTCCGATAACGGCACCGATAGCGCCATAATTGATCGCATCGTCCGCATTGGCATCAAAGAATGGGAACTGCAAGATGCCGGCCGGGAATACAATTTCATTATACGGTGGATTGTAATAGGCATTCACCGTAGGAGTTGTCATCAGCCATTCCGCCTTGTCAACCGGTTTACCAATTTTACCTGCCATTTCTTTATAGGCATGCTTTGCAGCAGACTGTAAATTGGCATAGTAGGTATCTTTGGCAACCTCCACATCGCTATAATCTTTCCACTTCTCCGGGTAGCCGATTTTTTTGGTGAACGCTTCCAATTTTTCAATTGCTTTCTTTTTGGTCTCAGGCGTCATCCAGTCCAATTTCTCAATCCGGCTCTTATAGACTTTTTGCAAATTGTCGACCAATTCGAGCATTCGTTTTTTTGCCTCGGGTTTGAAATACTCATCCACATACAACTTTCCGACAATCTCGCCAAGGTTCTCGTCGGCCGAGCTCACCATCAGCTTCCAACGCTCCTTCTCCTGTTTCTGTCCATTCAGGGTTTTTCCGAATAATTCAAACTTTGCATCCCTAAAACCTTTGCTCAGTGCCGTCGCAGAGGCATTCGCTAAATCTGCTTTTAGTTTTGTTTTCCAACTATCTAAGGACTGTGATTTCAACAAATTATTCAGAGCAAGATAAAATTTGGGCTGCTGTACCAAAATGGTATCGGTCTTTACATCCAAACGTTGCAAAATATCTTTCCAATTGAGGTTTGGTGTTTGCTTCTGAAATTCCTGTACCGCAAATTTATGGTAGTTTTTGATGGGATCGCGCAATTCCACCGGTGTAGCATGCGATTTGGCTATTTCTGTTTCCAAGCGCAGCACTTCCTCTGCCGACTTTTGTGCATTTGCCCCTTCGCCGATCAGTCCGAATAATTTTACCAGATACGCAACATAGGCCTCCCGTATTTTCTTCGCTTTGTCATCCTGATCCAAGTAATAACTTGCTTCAGGCAGGTTGAGTCCACCCTGGAAAAATTGCAATGCATTTTTAGTGCTGATCCGGTCATCTGCGGCCACATAAAATGTAAAAAGATCCCCATCCCCCTCTTTAAATCCATCCGCAGCATAAGCGATCAATTCATCGATACTTTTCAACCCATTGATTTTTTGAATGGCCCCTTCGATCGGTTTTGCGCCCAATTTATCAATCGTCACCGTATCCATACCACTCGCATAGAAATCGCCGGCCTTTTGCTGATCGGAACCTTTTTTGCTGTCAGACTTCGCCGCACCTTCCAAAATAGATTTCAGGTTTGCCAGGTTTTCATCAGCAAGAATATAAAATGAACCCCAGCCAGTTTCAGAAGCCGGGATCTGGGTATTTTTCATCCAGCTTCCATTCGCATATTGGAAGAAGTTATCTCCTGGATTCACTGTGGTATCCATGCCTGAGACATCAAAAAAATTTGTGCGGACCTCCTGAGCAGTATCGCTTTTCTTATTTGACTGACATGACATCATCATTAAGACCATGGATAGCGTCCCCCATTTGACTTTTTGTATCATATTTTAAGAGATTAAAAGAGTATTTAAATTTACTTCAAAAGTTTCACTTCATACAAATCCTTCCGTCTATCCTTCTTGACTTTAACGGTCCCGTACTCATGTAGGTCTCGTAGGGCATAAAGATCAACGTCGGCAATAAGCACCATTTCGGCATTCGGTGTCGCCTCAGCTTTAATGGCATTATTGGGAAAAGCAAAGTCGGAAGGGGTAAAAACAGCGGACTGCGAATATTGTATATCCATATTATTCACACGCGGCAAATTGCCCACGGAGCCTGCAATAGCCACATAACATTCATTTTCTATCGCCCTAGCCTGCGCACAGGTACGCACCCGGATGTATCCGTTTTGGGTATCTGTCATAAAGGGCACAAATAGGATCTGCATCCCCTGATCGGCCAAAATACGGCTCAGTTCAGGAAACTCTACATCGTAACAGATCAACAGTCCCACTTTACCACAATCGGTGTCAAACACCTTTACCTCACTTCCGCCCACCATACCATAATATTTAAATTCATTTGGGGTGATGTGAATTTTTTTAAACTCATCCAGCTTACCGTTGCGATGACAGAGGTAGGAAACATTATAGAGCTTTTTGTTTTCCATCAAAGGCATCGACCCTGCAATGATATTGACGTTGTAGGAAACGGCAAACTGTTGAATGCGATCGATAATTTCGGATGTATGCTGCGCAAGCCGCTCCATTGCCAGGCGCTCTGGGAGATCGTTATAGGGGCTCATGAGTGGTGTATTAAAGAATTCTGGAAACATGATAAAATCTGTTCCATAATCACTCACCGTATCCACAAAAAACTCGATCTGATCATAAAATGCCTCTAGATTATCAAATAAACGCATCTGCCATTGCACTAAGCCCAAGCGGATCGTCTGCTTGGTCGTCGAAATGGAGCGCGTTTCTGACTCATAATAAATATTATTCCATTCCAACAGAGTAGCGAACTCCATGGATTCAGCATCTTCGGGAAGATAATGCTTAAGTATTTTTTTGACATGAAAATCATTTGAAAGCTGAAAGGTCAGCGTCGGATCATAGATCTCTTTACGTTTGACTTTCTCGATGTAAACGCGCGGGCTCATTTTATCCGCATAGTTATGGTAATTGGGAATACGCCCCCCGGCAACAATGCATTTGAGGTTCATCTGTTCACACAGCTCCTTACGTGCATCATAGAGACGGCGTCCAAGACGTAGGGCCCGATGTGCCGGATGAACAAACACTTCTATCCCGTACAGCGTATCGCCATCATTACTATGTTTGGTAAACTTACCGTCATCGATAATATCATAATAACTATCGTAAATATTATTTTTCTTTGAATTCAGGATAATCGACAAGGCACAAGCGACCACATGTCCATCAATCTCCACACATAACTGCCCTTCGGGAAATAATTCTATCAAATCCTGAATATTTTCCTTTGACCAGGTTTCGCCAACACCATCATAAGCCTGTTCCATCGATTTTTTTAAATCAACATAATCCTTCTTTGTCAAGTTACGCACTTGAATATCCATATAAATCTCCTTTTTGAAATTAGTTATTTAAATTTAGTAAAAGTAAAGGCCAAGTCCAAAACTAGCAATAGGCAACAAGCGAATACTAGATGGCACCTCTATTTATATTTTAAACAGTGCTTACTCAGTGATTGTTCAGTGCTCGTTCAGTGCTTGCTCAGTGAAAACTGAACAAGCAGCGCCTTATTACTGTCTAAACATTGGTTAAAAAATGATAATAGGTACTACCTGGTATGCAGATATTTCAATTTAATATAGATCTTGATGATCTTATACCTTAACAGGCGGTTAGGGCAATCGTCTTTTTCATACATGAACCGAATCGGAGTATCGGAATGACTTTGCTAAAAATAAAGCCAAAAAAAAGCGCCAATGTTCAATTGGCGCTTCGATATCTCAATGATAGCTGCTATCAACTATGCTTGACCTTGTGGCGTTCCAAAAGGGAATGCAACTGTAGGATCGCCACCTTGTTGAGGTTGTTCAGCAACACCTAAGTCCATTTTAATTGGGCCATTTAATGCTTCGAAACGGTTCACGTTATCAACCAATGCACCTAACAAGCGTTTTGCATGCTCTGGAGTCAAAACGATTCTTGATTTCACTTTTGCTTTTGGCACTCCTGGCATCACACGGATAAAGTCAACCACAAATTCAGTATTAGAGTGAGTGATAATCGCAAGATTTGAGTAGGTTCCTTCTGCTACTTCTTCTGTCAACTCAATGCTCAATTCGTTTTGATTTTGGTTATTTTCCATAATAATTCTAATGATAAGTTAATATATTCTTAAATTCTACTTTGTAAATGTTCTAAAGTCTTGTCCGTTCTCAATATTCAATAATGTCTCGTAGATCAATCTGATCACGTTGTCGACATCTTCTTTATGTACCATCTCCACTGTTGTGTGCATATAACGGAGCGGTAAAGAAATCAATGCCGACGGTACACCACCATTGCTATAGGCAAAAGCATCCGTATCAGTTCCTGTAAAACGAGAGGAAGCCTGCCGCTGGAAAGGAATATTATTCTTTTCAGCAACCTGAACCAACAGTTTATTCAGATTGATCTGAACCGCTGGAGCATAAGACAATACAGGGCCTTTTCCTGAAAACAGATCTCCCTGCGTGATCTTATTGATCATCGGAGTTTGTGTATCATGTGTCACATCGGTTACGATAGCGACATTCGGTTTGATACGATCTGCAATCATTTCGGCGCCACGTAAACCAATCTCTTCCTGCACCGAATTTACGATATATAATCCAAATGGCAATTTCTTTTTATTCTCTTTTAGCAAACGAGCAACCTCAGCGATCATAAAACCACCGGCACGATTGTCCATAGCCCGCCCAACATAATAACGATCGTTAAGGATAGAGAATGTATCTTCGTAGGTAATAACACAACCCACATGTATACCCAGAGCTTCAACCTCTTCTTTAGTGCTACAGCCGCAGTCCAAAAAGATATTTTTGAGCGAAGGATTTTCTTCTTTCTCTCCCGAACGTGTATGAATTGCCGGCCAGCCGAATACAGCTTTGACAATGCCCTTTTCCGTATGGATATTCACGCGCTTAGACGGTGCAATCTGGTGATCTGAACCACCGTTACGAATCACATAGATCAGTCCATCTTTTGTAATGTAATTGACAAACCAAGAAATCTCATCCGCATGAGCCTCTATAACGACCTTGTACTCCGCTTTTGGATTGATTACCCCTACAGCTGTACCGTAGTTGTCAACGAATGTATCATCGACATAAGGCTTCAGATAATCCAACCACAGTCGCTGTCCTTCCCACTCAAATCCTGTAGGAGAAGCATTATTGATATATTTTTCAAAAAATGAAAGCGAATCTTTAGTCACAACCGCGTTGTGCTTCAGCTCTTTTTTCTTGTTTTTTTCTGCCATCTTTTCCTTTTCTATTTACTTTCGTCAAAATATGAAAATTTCAATGAAATGCAAAAGTAAAAATGTTTTTTGAAATATTGTTTGCGCAATTTATTTTAGATCTTAGCCCCTTATTTTTAGTAAAAAGGATCAGCAAAAGACAATATTTCATTCACGATGAATCAATTAAGTTCGCAGCTCAATGATATTATATTTAAAAACAAATTGTAGGAATAAAAAATGAGATTAAAGCTTATCTTTACTCCAAAGTAATTTAAACAGCTATAAAATTTATGAATTCAATATTAAGTGCAATACATTGGAATATTGACCCGGAAATGTTCAACTTTGGCGCCTTTGCCCTTCGCTATTATGCCTTATGCTGGTTATTAGCGTTTTTTGTTTCATACGTGATCATGTTGCGTATATTCAAAAAGGAAGGCCGCACACAAGAACAGCTGGATCAGCTTTCAATTTATATTTTCCTGGGCACTTTGATCGGAGCTCGGTTAGGACACTGCCTATTTTACGATTTTGACTATTACAAAGATCATATACTTGAAATCTTCCTTCCATTTAAATGGGATAAAACAGGATTTCATATCACCGGCTTTGCAGGTTTGGCTTCTCACGGTGGCGCCATCGGAATTATCCTCGCGCTGTATTTATTCTGCAGAAAAACAAAAACCGACTTTCTATGGCTAGCGGACCGATTGGTTGTCGTAGTCCCTATCGCAGGTGCACTTATCCGTATCGGAAATTTCTTCAATTCTGAAATAATTGGTACGCCTACAGATCTACCTTGGGCCATTGTGTTTGAACGTGTCGACAATGTACCGCGCCATCCGGGACAGCTTTATGAAGCAATCGCCTATATTTTGATCTTTATTATCATCGGTTCCCTATTCAAATCGAATCCCAATCGCCAAAAAGGTCAATTATTTGGCATATTCCTAGTCTTATTATTTGGCGCACGTATGGTCTTGGAACATTTTAAAATTGATCAGGAAGCCTTCGAGCAAAGTATGGCTTTAAACATGGGCCAATTGCTGAGTATACCTTTTATTTTGGTGGGTTTCTACTTTATCTTCCGGAAAACCAAAGCTTAAAACAGGGCGCAATAAGCCCTTATTTGCAAATACACGATTTAACAGGCATCTTTTCTAGAAAAGATGCCTTGTTTTTTTTCAATACCTGCAAAGATTACTATATTAGGCTTCAATAAATAATATATCCTTTTACAACAAGAAACTTAAGCCTAAAATGAGTCTAACACAAGCAGCATCTGTCGAAGCAAACGAAAAGATGCTTCAATACAATGGTCAATATGGAGCGTACGGCGGATCTTATATCCCCCCGGTACTGGAAGAGCAATTAAATAAACTGGCTGCTTTTTTCGATAGCCATGTCCAAAAAGAAGAATTTCAGAAAGAGTTTATTGCGATCTTAAAACATTATGTCGGTCGCCCCTCACCTTTATACTACGCCAAGAATTTAAGCGAGTATATCGGTTCCAAAATCTATTTAAAGCGGGAAGATCTCAACCATACTGGTTCACACAAGATCAATAACTGTATCGGTCAAATTCTTCTGGCCAAGCAGATGGGAGCAACAGAGATCATTGCCGAAACTGGCGCCGGTCAACATGGTGTTGCAACTGCAACAGCGGCAGCATTGTTAAACATCCCCTGTAAAGTATTTATGGGCGAAATCGATGCTGCACGCCAGGCCCTGAACGTCAAACGCATGGAATTGTTGGGCGCCGAAGTTGTAACGACCAACTTAGGTAGCCGTACATTGAAGGATGCCGTCGATGCGGCCTTGATGTATTACGTTGAAAATCCAACATCCTATTATCTACTGGGATCGCACGTTGGGCCGCATCCCTATCCAAAAATGGTCGGCTATTTTCAAAGCGTTATCGGTAAGGAAGCACGCCAGCAGATACTTGATCAGGAAGGGCGCCTTCCAGACAGCATCTTCGCCTGTGTAGGTGGCGGATCAAATGCCATTGGCTTATTTTCGGGTTTTCTCGATGATCATGAGGTCGAAATTCATGGTGGCGAAGGCGGTGGCACCGGAACTTATCCAAAAACAGCTGCGACACTTTCTTTTGGCAAACCAACCGTATTTCAGGGAACCTTTTCGTACTGTTTGGTCGATGATGAGGGCAACCCGATTCCATCAACCTCGGTGTCTGCAGGCCTTGATTACCCGGGGATATCGCCGCAACATGCCCAACTAAAAGATAGCAATCGCGCAAACTATCACCCCGTGACAGATGCAGAAGCTATCGATGCCTACAAGTTACTTTCTCGACTGGAAGGTATTATTCCGGCCATTGAATCATCACATGCTGTTGCTCTTGCGGTGAAATTGTTAAAAGACAAAAACAAAGTCGCTATTGTGAACCTCTCGGGACGTGGCGACAAAGATGTTGACCGCGAATTCTAAGCTGCTGCATCAAAATACATGAGTAGGCCGAGTGCAGGGCCCTAGGTTAGGCACTCGGTCTAAACATTTTATCCATTAGCTAACAATCTCCAAGATGAAGCGACCAAGAAATCGTCGAATAGTTTTAAAAACAGTAATCAGCCTCCTCGTCTTACTTTGCCTGGGCCTGATAGGCTATAATCTTTATCCAGAACCAACGTTGGATCAGCATGCCAAAGTAGACAAGCTTATCGTCTATAAATCAAAAAGAACGCTATTGGCTTATAGTAAGGGAAAGCTCCTAAAGTCTTACCGTATTTCACTGGGCGGCCAACCTGTGGGCGCCAAAGAATTTGAAGGCGATTTAAAAACACCCGAAGGGCTTTACACGATCAACGATAAAAATCAATATAGCAGCTATCATAAAAACCTGGGGGTCTCCTACCCAAATGAACAGGATATTGCCCACGCCAAAAGTTTAGGAAAAGATGCCGGTGGCGACATCAAGATCCACGGACTTCGAAACGGACTAGGCTTTATCGGTAAATTGCAGCGCCACATGGACTGGACTTTCGGTTGTATGGCACTTACAAACGCAGAGATTGACGAACTTTTTGATGCTGTTCTGGTAGGCACAGCTATTGAAATAAACCCCTAACTGAAATAAAGACTTAACTGAAATAAAGACTTAACTACAATAACTCTTGACTGAAACATACCCCTAACTACCTCAAGGCTAAAGCGCCGAATGGCCCGCCCATTACGCTCATCCGCTGGCCGCTTAGCCGTTCCCTCCTTTTTTTTACCACACGGTTTTCAAAATACTACAAGATAAACCCTAAATATTACAACCCCATGTCTAATAAATTATCGATTTTTGAGTTTACATTAGTAACTTGTATTTGAAATAATTCCGATGGAATATCCAATGTGATAAGCACAAATACCGATGACGGCATCACAGCATGCAGGGCATCCAAGAATTAAATATACCTGCATAAAATCAACAGGATATTCCATAGGACCTCTAAAAGACAACATGCGAAGCATTCATGAAACCATAGGATGCAGACACAAATCAGTAATAATTTATATATGAAACTTGCAATAAAGAATATGGTATGCAATAGATGCATTATGGTTGTTGAAAATGAATTGGCTAAGCTCAATCTCCATGTTAAGCATATTTCTTTGGGCCAGGTTGAGATTGAAGAAGAGCTGACCAAAGCGGAGAGCAAGCAACTTGCCTCAAATTTTTCGGCACTTGGTTTTGAACTGATTGACGATAAAAGAACCGTCATCATCGAACAGGTAAAACATGTCGTATTGGATCTTATCCGTAATCAACATAACGATACCACCCTTAATCTTTCCGAAATCATCAGCACGAAAGTGCACCATGATTACAACTACATCTCCAATCTTTTTTCGGATGTTGAAGGCATAACCATCGAAAAATACTTCATCGGCCAGAAAATTGAATATGTCAAAGAATTATTGGTTTACGATGAACTTACTTTGAGTGAAATTGCCTATAAACTCAATTACTCCAGTGTTGCTTATTTAAGCAATCAATTCAAAAAAGTAACCGGATTGACGCCAAGCCACTTTAAGCAAATCAAAGACAATAAACGCAAACCACTTGATAAGATCAACGACTAAGGACCCGCGATGCGCTTCACAGCGCAGGAAGAAATCAAAGTTTGACCGCTTCTGGCTATCGCAGAAAAGAATCTACAACGCCACTTTTGGGACATTACCAACTGTCAAGACCGCTAATACGTCATTCACAAAAAAAAGAAAAGGCTTCCGAGCGGAAGCCTTTCTTTTAAAATTGCCCTTTCAAATTAGCAACCCTTATCTTAAATATCTCTAATTCTTTTTGTTGTTGATTGATAAAAGAATTTTCCTCCAGTTTTCCTACCACAATATCACGCTCTTCATCATTGGCATAAACCATGTTTTTGAACTGATTTTTGTAGTCTTTGGCACGGGATTTATAAATCTGTTCACCAATCCAGATCCGGTGTCCAAGCGCCTGATCCAACAAAGATACAATTTTATCTGTTGATAAAACCATACCTTCCAAATTTAAGACTTCTATTAAAGACAAGAGTGCATGTTCACGTTTATCTAAGGGGTATGCTTTACTTTTATCATGATAGAATTCATGAATATCATCCCATGAATCTATTTTTTTTGATTTGACGTCATCTAGGAAAGTTTGCAGGGCATTGCTTTCGATCAGCTGTCCACCTATATTTTCCCAGCTCGTACGCGATCTACCCGATAAGGCTCCAATAATATCCTGCAGTGACAGGCCTTCCTCGAGGGCATCCATCAGGTGCAGTACACCATAGTATTTAATAAACGAACGATATAAATGATAAGCCTCGCCAACCTTTTGAATAACAGTCGGTCTGCGTGAATTTTCGGCTCCTTGCAGCACAATTGTCTGATCTTTTAGGTCCATGTTGTTGGCAAGCAGTGCCCGGCCGGCAACAATACGTTCGTGCTTATCCTTCCCAACTGCAGTGTGGAGACTATCTGCCACAGCCAAGGCCAGCATATCCATCCCTTCGAACATTTCATTCACCGTATCCGGTGCCAACATATCGTATTCAAAATATTGGTTTTTAAAATGTCGATTGTCCCGCGCCGCATACTTATTGGCATTCCGTACCAAAGCATACATATTGTACATAAACCAATATCCCGGAATCAAGACCAGTTGATCATGTTGTACGTCATTGCTCACTAAAGTAAAAGGCAACTTGATATCCAGTTCATGCAGAAAATCCCCTTTTACAATAAGGCAATACGATGCAAATCTGGAGTTATGTTTTAGGCTCACACAGAGCCCAGGCCAAAAACCACGTCCCGCAATAATTTCACCGTCCGCAGCTCTGGAGTTGTGATTAGATCCTACGGTTGCTCCAGCAGCCATATTACTTTGGCCCATCACCAATGCCGCACATAAAAACGAGTTGTTATGGTGTTGTTCATGCGCTGGAAAAATCAAGGAATTTAACACTTCACAACAGGAAATTGTCGAGTTGTCGCCCAAATAAGAGTTGATCAGACGCGCGCCATATTTCAACTGCGAATAGGATGCCAGGATAAAACGTACAGCTTTAACGCCGTAGAATATACGACAGCCATAGCCAATAATTCCATTAACAAGCTCACAGCCTTCACCGATCTGCGTATACGATTCCTGCGAGGAATTGACGGTAACATTTTTCAGCTTGCTGACCCCTTTGATATAAGCATCAGTCCCGATCTTGACATTCTTGATCGTTAACGTATTTTTGATGACACAACGGTCACCAATCTGGCTGTAATAACCCCGTTGACTTCCAAATTTCTGATCAGTCAGTTCTCCAAATCGCTGCTGTAAAGCATGATCATGTCGATTGCGGGTCCATAGGTACACATCTGCAGCCTGCATACCATCAAAAGGATAAACTGAACGGGCACCATTTTCATTGCAGAGCTCTAGCTCGATCCGTTTTTCTGACTCTTCACCATCACGGAGAATACCATTACCGAATTTAGCTGTACTACCGGTCTCCATTTCCTTGATCTGGCTCAACAGCACTTCATTACCAACAATAAAGTAGGACAAGTAACCCACATGGTGGACAGCAACATCGTCGCCAAAGTCCGAACTGATGATCGTCGAATGATAAAGGCCAATGGGCAGCTGCAAATTGCGGTAATCCAGGTAACTCGGACTCAAATTGCCGATACGGACCAGACCATAGAATTTACAGTGCTGAACCTGATTCGGATCAAAGACTGCCGATACTTTGACCTTGGACCAGTCGCTGGACCAGTTTCCATTGTTAATCAACTGTTTAACCTCTGTTTCCGTCAGATCACGGTAGTCATTACGCGGGTTTTGCTGAAAGCGCAGGGTATATTCGTCCTGTCCTGTTGGAATAAACTCATCTGGGATAAATCCATACCCCAGCTGTTCCAAAGGTTTCTTCTTCAATACACTCATCGGCCTCCTTACTCTACAGTTACCGACTTCGCCAGGTTACGTGGTTTGTCCACATCCAAACCTAGCTCTACACCAATGTAATACGATAGCAGTTGCAATGGTACAACCGAAATCAATGGAGCAATGATCTCATCGGCCTCCGGAATTTCCATAAAATCATCCGATAGATTTTCTGAAACAGCATCGCCTTTGGTAACCACCGATATAATCTTTCCTTTACGCGCTTTGATCTCCTGAATATTTGAAACAATCTTCTCGTGATAAGCATCTTTTGTAGCGATAAAAACAACCGGCAAGTTCTCGTCAACCAATGCGATAGGTCCATGTTTCATTTCTGCTGCAGGATAACCTTCGGCATGGATATAGGAAATTTCCTTGAGTTTAAGCGCACCTTCCAGGGCAACCGGGAAATTATACCCCCTACCCAAGAAAAGAAAGTCTCGGGCATCTTTGTACTTTTTAGCAATGGCTTTGATTTTATCAACCTGCGTATCCAAAATCCACTCGACCTTTTCAGGCACCTCATTTAATTCCTGTGCAAGTTTTTGATAACGTTCTTCGCTGATCGAACCTCTCAAAGAAGCAATCTTTAAGGCAATCAGGTTCAATACAGTCAACTGTGCCGTAAATGCTTTTGTACTCGCCACACCGATTTCAGGTCCAGCATGTGTATAGGCACCTGCATCCGAAAGTCGGGCGATAGAAGATCCAACAACATTGACAACACCCAATATGATAGCGCCTTGTTTTTTCGCATTTTCCAATGCAACCAATGTATCAGCCGTTTCACCACTTTGGGAAATTGCCAAGATAACATCCCCCGGATGAATAACCGGATTACGGTAGCGGAATTCCGACGCATATTCAACTTCTACATTAATACGGCATAATTCCTCAATAACATATTCTGCAATAAGTCCGGCATGCCAGCTCGTACCACAGGCAACAATCACAATGCGATTGGTATTGCTGATCTCATTCGCAAATTTTTCAATGCCACTCAATGTAATCTGATGGGATTGCAGATCCAGACGTCCACGCATGGAGTCAAAGATCGTTTGCGGTTGCTCGAAGATCTCTTTCAACATAAAGTGATCAAAGCCACCTTTTTCAATAGCCGACAACTCCAGATCCAATTTTTGGACATAAGGCGTGATGCGCTCATTACCCAGATTTTTAAGGATCAACTCCTCCGGAGTGATAATGGCCAGTTCGTAGTCATTGATATAAACGACTTCTTTGGTATATGCTAGCATCGGGGAAGCATCTGAACCCAAAAAATGCTCATTTTTACCGATACCAATCACCAAAGGACTTCCTTTACGCGCTGCAATAATACGATCAGGATGACCTGCCTCCAATACAAGGATCACATAGGCCCCTACGACCCGTTTCAAAGCAATACGAATCGCTTCTTCTAAAGAACATTCATTCTGCAATTGGATCTCTTCGATAAAGTTGACCAGAACCTCTGTATCGGTATCACTTTTAAATGTATAACCTTTATTGATTAATTCTGATTTTAAGGAAGCATAGTTTTCAATGATGCCATTATGAATCATCGCAATACGTCCGCTATTGGAATAATGCGGATGTGCATTCCGATCAGAAGGTTCGCCATGGGTAGCCCAACGGGTGTGGCCTATCCCTGTGGTCGACTGTAGATCTTTGTCATACACAAACTCCTCCAAGTTTGCGACTTTACCTGTTTTTTTGTAAACATCGATCTGATCACCTTTATGCAATGCCACTCCAGCACTGTCATAACCACGGTATTCTAACTTTTGTAATCCGTCAATGACGATACCATACGCCTGACGATAACCTGTGTATCCTACAATTCCACACATGTATGTCTCAATTTTAAGTGTATATTTTGTTAATGCGCCGCAATGTAATAAAAAATATCTACGCAATCGATTGATTAACCTAAAATTAACACAAAAAAGGCGGCTAATGAAACATTAGCCGCCTTTTTCTATTGTAAAATGTATTATTTTTTAGTGTTCTGCCACATCTACATGGTCATAATCTTCCTTCATCAAGGCTTCATAATTTGTTTTTTCCTTCTTGCCAAAACGGCGTTGAAGACTATCAAAAATGGAGTACACCACTGGTACAACAACCAGGGTTAAAAATAAAGAAGATAACAAACCTCCGATGATAACAATCGCAAGACCTCTATTCATATCGGCACCGTCTCCAGTAGCGATTGCAATAGGAATCATACCAAATACCATGGCAATTGTCGTCATCAAAATCGGACGAAGACGTGCATGATTGGCTGCCACCAATGCATCGTGCGTGTTATCGCCAGCTTCCTTACGATGGTTGGCAAAATCAACCAGCATGATCGCATTCTTGGCCACTAGACCAATCAACATGATGATACCCAAAATCGTAAAGATATTCAAGGTCTGATTTCCCAAAGCCAAGAATAACAGGGCTCCGATAAACGACAATGGAATCGAGAACAAGACCACAAATGGTGTGATAAAACTATCGTATAAAGCAACCATTACCAAATATACTAGGATAATAGATGCCAATAAGGCAATTCCCAAAGTACCAAAACCTTCGGTTTGGTTTTCCATGTTACCACCCCAGATAAAGACGATTCCCGGTTTACGCGGCAATTTTTCAAACTGTGCCTGCCACTCTTGCGCTACGGTACCCATTGGTCTACCGATCGCCTGTCCCTGAATGGATACTGCCGGCGACTTGTCGCGACGTTCCAACAAAGTAGGTCCCGAACCATAAGTTACATTGGCAAACTGCTCTAAAGAAATAGACGCACCTTTATCATTGATAAACTTCAGATCACGTACATTGTCGATATTGGCACGACCATTTTCCGCATAGCGGATATTGATATCGTACTCATTATCGCCGGCTCTGTATTTGTTATCCGTATTTCCTGAAAATGCCGTTTGCATCGTCATACCCACAGTAGAGACATTTAGCCCCAAAGAGGTCATTTTATCACGGTCGATCTTAACATTGATCTCGGGGTTGCCCGCTTCAGAAGTCAATTTGACACCCGCTGCTCCAGGAATCTTGCGTAATTGATCTGCCGCATTCTCCGCAAATTCCTGTGCATCTTCGACAGAAGCACCAATAATGGTCAGCTTTAATGGCGCCTGCTCCGCTCCCATGATACCCACATTGACGGTTTTAATTTTTGCACCGATCAGTTTATTTTCCAGTTCACGCTTCAACGTCGCTGAATATACCTGTGAGTTGCCTTCAAAATTTTCTTTGTCGAGGATCACGTGGATCTCCGATTTGTAACGTGAACCCGTTGTCGAGGCCATACCGTCCGAAGACTGCCCCACTGTCGTAATAATTTCTTTGACATCGGGTTTCGACTTAATATAAGCTTCCGCTTTCTGCGTCAATAAGTTGGTCTTCTCCAGGGAAGCATCCTTATCGAGTTCCAACTGGATGAAAAACTCCTTACGGTCGATACTCGGGAAGAAGTCCGAACCGATATAACCCATACCGACCAAAAAAAACGATGCCACAAGCAAACCAATAGCCAAAAACAAAGTAGCTAGTTTTGTACCAACGTTTTTTAAAGCCCATGTCAATAATCCTGCAACCCAATGTGTGAAGCTGTTCAAACCGCTTTCAAAGCCATGAATAATACGGCCAAAGAAAGAAGTTTTGCTCAAGTGCTCCAATTTACCGAAACGCGAGTATAACCAAGGTACTACCGTAAATGACACCAATAAGGATAATAAAGTCGAGATGATTACAGTCACACAGAATTGCGCCAGGATATTGGCCACCAAGCCCGTAGACATCGCGATCGGAAGGAACACCACCACGATAACCAAGGTGATCGCCGTTACCGTAAATCCAATTTCCGAAGCACCATCAAATGCCGCACGCACCTTGTTTTTACCCATCTCCATGTGGCGGTGAATATTCTCGATAACAACGATCGCATCATCCACGAGGATACCTACCACCAGGGATAAACCTAGTAAAGACATCAAATTCAGGGTATAGCCCATTAAAAGCAAGCCAATAAAGGTAGCAATCAAAGATAAAGGAATCGCCACCATGGTGATCGCCGCATTACGTAAACTCTGCAAGAAGAACAACATGATAAAGCCCACCAATGCAATGGCAATCATTAAGTCGTGGATCACGTTATCGGCCGCATTCAATGTAAATTCTGAAGAGTCATTGGCCACCAGAATTTTAATATTCTGTGCCGCATAATCCTTCTCTACACCACTAATTACTTTTCCACTTTTATCGTGTACAGCAATCGTTTTCTTGACCGCTTCGGACACCGCTACCGCATTTGCATCAGACTGTTTAAAGACCTGCAATAAGATTGTATTCTGACGGTCCAGACGAGCTACTTTTTCAATCTCTTTGATACCATCCCGTACATCGGCGATATCGCGCAGATAGATCTGCACCCCTGCCGGCGTTGTGATCGGAAGGTTACGCAGCTCCTCGATCGAAGTTACTTTACCCGAAAGACGGATGGTTGTCCGGTTATCGCGGGTACTTACGTTACCTGTCGGGAAATCGAGATTGGATGCAGCTACTATTTGCTGTACCTGAGAAATTGTCAGTCCATAACCTTCAATTTTCTTCGGATCTACAGAGATCTGGATTTCACGCTCCTCACCACCGATCAGGTCTACTTTTGCGACACCATTGATCCGCGCAAAGACCGGTTGGATTTTATTATCCAAAAGATCATAGAGTTCTTTTTCCGATAAGTTGGACGTGACGGCCAAACTCATGATGGCCACATCATCCAGGGAGAATTTGGAGAGTGAAGGTGTCTTTACATCATCCGGCAAATCGTTGATCACGGCATTGATTTTCCGTTGAGCATCGGTAAGCAGGAAGTTGACATCCGCACCGTTGTTGAGGGTAATCATGACAATCGATACCCCTTCCAACGAAGTAGACTCCACCTTTTTGATACTTTCCAGGGATGAAATGGCATCCTCTATTTTTTTGGTCACCGAACTCTAACCTCTGCAGGTGAAGCTCCCGGATAGACCGTCTGTACCGTAATGACGTTAATTTCAAATTTAGGGACCAATTCATAGCCCAATCGCGTATAAGAAAACAACCCGCCTAATGTCAGTATTATAAATAATACGATAATTATACTGGGGCGTTTTATCGATATTTCGGTAATTTTCATTCGAATAATTTATTTTTAATAGCCATGCAACCGGGGTTGCATCTGCTACTGATTACAGTATGCTCTATTTAATAATCTCTACTGGGCTTTGGTCAAATAGATTGATCTGACCCGAAACAATCACCTGATCGCCATTTTGCAAACCACCTAAGATCTCGATGTAATCACCAAAGTTTCTACCCGATTTGACATTTGTTTCGATTGCTTTACCGTTTTTCAGCACAAAGATCTTGTTGTCGCTCACACTACCCACAAAAGCATTTCGTGGTACGATCAATGTATTGCTGGCAACGCCCTCGCCGAAGATGGCCGTGCCATACATACCAGCACGCAATTGGTTCGATGCATTATTTACCTCGATTTCAACCGGGAAATTTAAGCTACCGTCCGATTTAGGTGCGATAAATGTTACTTTACCGGTAAAGCGTTGATCTGCATACACACTCGCTGTCACATCAACAGATTGACCGATCTTTAAGGTAGCTACATTCTTTTCGTCTACATTGACACGCAATTTCAAGGTCGCTACATTCACAATATCGAAGGCCGCAGCACCGACATTCAGGTAAGTCCCCGGTTCGATTTTACGTGAATTGATAATACCCGATACCGACGTTTTTATGGTTACATCGCCAGCATTTAATTTAGAAGCTTTTAAGTTATTTTTCGCATTCTCAAATTGCAATTTCACCTGATCTAACTGTTGTTTGGTTACACCTCCCGTAGAAAAAGCACTTTCAAAGCGGTGCAGATCAGCCTGCGCATTGGTATATGCCGCTTGCGCATTCGCCACGTTAACATTCAGTTTATCACCCTCGATGATTGCCAAAGTCTGTCCCGCACTCACATGCGAACCCTCATCAACCAATACTTTCACTACCCGGCCGGCAGTTTCAGCCGAAACAGTTACTTCCTGTTTCGGAGAAAATGTTCCGTTAGCAGTATAGCGTAAATCCATGGAAGATACTTTTGCTGTATCGATACGCACAGCAATAGCCGCATTTTTCTTGGCTACTTCCGCAGTTTCGGCTTCGTTTTTCTTTTTATTCTTATTTAACACAAAAAATATTCCTGCTAAACCAGCAGCAATAATAAGTAGGGTAATAATTCCGCGTTTCATATTGTATTAGTCAATTATTCGTTAATGAGTGATTTAAGTTTTCCATTTGCTTTGATCAGCTGAACTTCAGCAATTTTATAATCCAGCAAGGAAGTGTTTAAATTATTTTGTGCATCTGCATAAGCGTTTTCTGCATCCAAAAGATCAGTCAATGTCGCTAGACCATTTTTATAGTTGTTGTTTGTATCTTCCAATACCGATTTCGCCAAATCCACATTTTTGCGATTCGACTCGATCGTCAACAAGGAGTTTTTGATCTGGACCTTTGAATTCTCTGCTGCCATACTTAAGGCCAGTTTCGTATCAGCAATATCCACCTGTAACTTATCAATATCAATTTGCGCCTGACGAACTTTCGATCGTGTCAGGAATCCGTTGAAAATAGGAACGGTCAGATTAAGTCCGATACCCGAAAAGCCGGACCAATTTACACCTTCAGCTTTAGAAAATATTGGGAAAACAGGTCCCAAACCCTGTCTTCCATAGTTGGCAGTCAACGACAGCGTCGGATAATATTTGGAGATCTCTGCTTTTTTATTTAATTCAAGCAATTCATTTTGTTTTGCCAACACCTGAATCTCCGTCCTGTCAGAAACGTCTAGCGGATTATATACAGCATCTAAGGCAACGGTCTCAAAGGTGGAGCTCGGCATGGAAATCTGCTCCGACATGGACATGCCAATCACAAATTTCAACGCATTTTCCTTTAGCTCAACAGCATTTATCAGCTGTTGTCTAGAGGCTTTTAAATTCGTCACGGCAACGTTTGTACGGTCCAAATCAATCTTCTTGGCTAACCCATTTTTAAACAACCCCTCGATAACATCCCTTGTTTTTGTTGTGCTCTCCAAGTTGTTATCTACAGTTTTCAATTGCAATTTGGACTGATAAACATCATAATAACTATTTGCCACTTTCTCAATCAGCTGCTCATCTGTTAAAGTCTTGTTGACTACATAAAATTCACGTGTAGTTTTAGCAGCCTTCAATCCAGTAAATACCGTTTGATTAAACAGCTGTTGGTTTAAACTTATTGAATTTGTGGATTGCCATTTTTGTCCAAAAGCTGCCATAACGGTTGTCCCTGGCTGACCAACAAGCTCTCCTGGTAAAGCAACTTTTTGGATCATTGGATTGTAGGTAATTCCACCATTAAAATTCACTTGTGGCAATGCACCTGATTTAACTTCCGCGATTTTATGTTCGGCATTTATGACATCGAGCCCTGCCTTTTTCGCATCAGCTTTGTTCTGCAAAGCAAATTTAATCGCATCACTTAAGCTCAATTGTTGCTGTGCATGACTCTGGAAAACCATCGTACCTAATAAAAGGCTGGCTAGTATTCTGATTGTTTTCATTCCTAATTTATTTGTCCTAATTTTATATCTACTTTTTATTTATACCATTAAAAAACAGCTTGGTAGCCAGCTTTTGTTTCTGCAATACTTCATCAAACCGATCCTGATTTGGAATCCCCGAAATGATATCGGAAATATTGCACATCAAGGATAAGCTTTTCATCAATTCCACATAGATTTCGGCTGTTTCATAGAGATGCTCCCCATCGATTTCACCTTTTTCGGCACCGATCTGAAGGATCTCAAACAAGGCTTTCACATCGCGGTCGTGGAGACATTGAAAAAAATCCTGCATGGAAAGTCCCTTGATCCATTCCAGATTTTCGTTCATGTGCAACATATAGTATTTACGGACGAATGCATCGCGCAGTTCCAGTATTTTCATGATCAGCTCGTAAGTGGTGCCCATATGCACAGCCACCATCTTCTCCTCCTCTTCCCTATATTCATCCGTCAAACGCACAATCACATCCCGTATAAGTGCATTCTTTTCCGAATAATAGTAGTACAAATTCGCTTTGGTAATTTTTATATCCTCCGCAATTTCATTCATCGTAGTCTTACTAAAACCGTAATGCATAAAGCGTCTTATCGCCGCATGAATGATTTGATCTTTTCTATCTTCCATTCTTCAAAAAACTCCTTTCTACTTTCTGACTTTTATCAAAAATTGTTCAAAAATATAAAAAGTAACATGTTGGGCAAAATAAATTTTGAAATTGTAATAATTTTGATATTAACCTGACAACAAAAAAGGCAAACTCGAGAGTTTGCCTTTTATTATACGAACAGATCTGTTAGAATGCGACCGTGTTCTGAAAATGTTTTAAGAATTTTCGTTTATCCAGTTTATAGAGCCGTGCTGCGCGATAGGCAACTCCAGTCTGCACTTCGTCGAGCTCTTTTAGAAAGCCATAATTTTGCATTTTCTTTCTAAAATTGCGTTTATCGAGTGGTTTATTCAAGATCCCCTCATACACCAGCTGTAACTGTGTGAGGGTAAATTTTTCGGGCAGCAACTCAAAAGCAATCGGCTTATAAGCAAGGCGCCGCTGCAATCGCTCCAGACAGAGGTCCAAAATCTGCTTATGGTCAAATGCCAGTTCAGGTACATTCCGAACGGGAAACCACTTCGCCTGTTTCATATAGTTTGTAACAGGTTTGGTTTTCAATTTGGTATTGTCCAGCTGCACGAGGGCGTAATAGGCCACCGTCAGAATGCGCCCCTTTGGATGCCGTTTTAATCCGGCAAAGGAATGCAGTTGATCCATAAATACATCTTTCAAACCTGTATTCTCATACAAAATTCGTTTTACGGCATCTTCCATCTCTTCGTCATTATCCACGAAAAAACCTGGCAATGCCCACCAATCCTTAAAAGGATATTCATTTCTTTCGGCCAAAAGAACTTTTAATTCTCCTTCGTGAAAGCCTAATATGACACAGTCAACGGTAAAATTACTATACAAAACTTCTAAATTTATTTATGTGCAATATACTGAGCTAAATTTAGCGGTTACTAATCATCGGGTTATCTGTAACAATTATACGCTTCCTAAACGTGATGCGCAAAAAAATATTGAAAAATTTATTCAAAGTGTAGAATATACACTATAAAAATCTTATATTCGTAAAACCTAAAATATAGCGTGTGATAAAAGAAATTAAAAAAATAGGTGTATTAACGTCGGGAGGTGATGCTCCCGGTATGAATGCCTGTATTCGTGCTGTTGTTCGAACAGCATTACATAAGGGATTGCAAGTAACGGGTATTTATCAAGGATACCAAGGTCTGATCGATGCAAATTTCATGGAAATGGATACGCGTTCGGTCAGCAATATTATACAACGTGGTGGTACGATACTAAAAACAGCGCGTTGCATGGAGTTCAAGACGCCGGAAGGCCGTCGAAAAGGATATGACAACCTGATCGCTGCCGGTGTGGATGCATTGGTGGTTATTGGTGGTGACGGCACCTTTACAGGGGCTAATTTTTTCTCCAAAGAATTTGAGATACCTATTATAGGTATACCTGGTACAATAGATAACGACCTTTACGGTTCTGATTATACCATCGGTTACGATACGGCCAACAATACAGTCATTGAAGCTATTGATAAAATCAGAGATACTGCGGCGTCACATGAACGTCTTTTCTTTGTTGAAGTAATGGGCCGGGATTCAGGTTGTATTGCGTTGAATGCAGGTATTGCAGGCGGAGCCGAAGCAATCTTACTTCCAGAGAAAGAAACGGCCATTGACGATTTAATCCGTCATTTAGAAGACGGCGCCATTAAAAAGAAATCGTCATCTATTGTTATTGTTGCAGAGGGCGACCAAAATGGTGGTGCTTATTATGTCGCAAAAAAAGTAAAAGAAAAGTTTGATCATTACGACACGAAAGTTAGTATATTAGGGCATTTGCAACGAGGTGGTTCTCCAACGAGTTTCGACCGCGTGCTTGCGAGTAGATTGGGCTTTGCTGCTGTCAATGAATTATTGGCCGGAAACACACGAGTTACTGTTGGGCTTCGTGGTAATGAAATCAAGACAACTCCAATTGAAGAAGCAATCAGCAATAAGGAAATTAAACTTAGCCCTGATTTATTGGAAATGGCTGAGATTTTATAATCATAATTTGAACAGACATGATAGCAGTAGTATATAGTGGATCTCGATTTTCAGACTGGAGATTGGCTGACAAGGGGCGGATCACTACGGGGTTCCGCATGAACGGGATCAATCCTTATCTTCAAGATGAGCGCTCCATACTACAGCATTTACATAAAAACACCAACCTGATTAACAACGCCGAAAAAATCAGACGGATCTATTTTTTTGGAGCGGGATCTTCGTCGAAGGAACGTAAGGATAAAATAAAAAACGTCCTCGAACGTTTTTTCGTCAATGCGCGCGTACGGGTTGATCATGATGTCATTGCTTCGGCAATTTCTACCTTCGGCGACGAAAGAGGAATCATTGGCATCATTGGCAGTGGATCAAATGCAGCTTATTATACAGGGAAAAAAATCATTGACAATAACTATGGTCTAGGTTATATTCTGGCCGATGAAGGGGCGACAAACTGGAATAGCCAGCAGTTGCTCAAACATTACATGACAGATACCTTACCTGTTGATCTGCGGGACAAACTGGAAAGAGAATTTAACATCGATAAGAAAACCATCTTGGAAAGGGTGTATATTTCCCCACAACCGACAAATTTTCTGAATTCATTTACCGACTTTGTCCTCGAAAATAAAGATCATCTATTCATTAGTCAATTGGTTAAAAATGGCCTTCGTACGTTTATAAAAACCTACATCAAGCCCTTAATGAAAGAATATCCGGACAGTGACGTAAACTTTACGGGTTCAGTAGCGTTTAATTATGAGCACTTGCTTCGGGAAGTTGCCACAGACGAATTTAATATCAGTATTGGTACTGTTGTAAAAGAACCGATACATAATTTAATTAAATATTATATCAATAAAAATTAAGAATATGAAAATTGGAATTAACGGATTTGGCCGTATTGGTCGTTTAGCATTTAGAGCGGCTATCAATCGTCCAGAAATTGAAATTGTTGGTATCAATGACTTAGTTGAACCAGATTATATGGCTTATATGTTGAAATATGATTCAACACATGGCAAATTTGACGGTTCTGTAGAAGTAAAAGACGGTAATTTGGTTGTTAACGGAAAAACTATCCGTGTTACAGCTGAGAAAGATCCGGCAAACTTGAAATGGAATGAAGTAGGTGCTGAAGTAATCATCGAATCTACAGGTTTCTTCTTGACTCAAGAGTTGGCTCAAAAACACATCGATGCAGGTGCTAAAAAAGTGGTAATGTCTGCTCCAGCGAAAGACGACACCCCTACATTCGTAATGGGTGTAAACCACAAAGAATTGAAAGCTGATCAACACATCGTTTCAAACGCTTCATGTACTACAAACTGTTTAGCGCCTATCGCTAAAGTATTAAACGATAAATTTGGTATCGTTGAAGGTTTGATGACAACAGTACACGCGGTTACAGCAACACAAAAAACTGTAGACGGTCCTTCAGTAAAAGACTGGAGAGGTGGTCGTGGTGCATACCAAAATATCATCCCTTCATCCACAGGTGCTGCTAAAGCAGTAGGTTTGGTTCTTCCTGAATTGAAAGGTAAATTGACAGGTATGTCATTGCGCGTTCCTACAGCAGACGTTTCAGTTGTTGACTTAACAGTACGTTTGAACAAAGGTGCTTCATACGAAGAAATCAAAACTGCAATGAAAGAAGCTTCTGAAGGCGAATTGAAAGGTATCTTAGGTTATACTGAAGACGAAGTTGTTTCTTCAGATTTCTTAGGTGATGCACGTACATCAATCTTTGATGCAAAAGCAGGAATTTCATTGAATGATAACTTCGTTAAAGTTGTATCTTGGTATGACAACGAATGGGGATATTCAAACAAAATCGTTGACTTGGTATTAGAAGTTGGTAAATTGTCTTAATCAACTCGACCAGTAATCCTATAAAGGGGCTATTCGTGTAGAATAGCCCCTTATTTTTTTTCCTTAAAAATCAGCAGGTTGGCGTTTAAACGCAAAAAAAAGCGCTTTTAGCTTTCGTAATTCAAATAATCCGTCTATATTTGCATCATCAATAAGGCAGACAGCTAAATTGAAAAGGTGCCATAGCTCAGTTGGTAGAGCAAAGGACTGAAAATCCTTGTGTCGCTGGTTCGAATCCAGCTGGCACCACCAAAAAGGAAGAACGCAAGGTTCTGACAGATTGAAAGAATAATAATTCCAATGCGAAAATAGCTCAGCTGGTAGAGCACAACCTTGCCAAGGTTGGGGTCGCGAGTTCGAATCTCGTTTTTCGCTCACCTGCCTAGGTGGTGGAACTGGTAGACACGCAGGACTTAAAATCCTGTTCCCGTTAAGGGAGTGCGGGTTCGATTCCCGCCCTAGGTACAAAAAGAGACGCCGAATATCGGTTGTCTCTTTTTTTTTATACCAATATAAACCCTTTGCCCCAAATTTAATAGTAGGCCATTTCGAGTTCGATTTGAGCGCAGTACTACGATTAATATCATCGTAGCATAATTTTTATGTTTCCAATTTGGGATTTTAGAAAAATTAATCGTAATATTGCAATAACATTATGGGACTTACTAAGACAGAAATATTCACAGAAGAGCAGAATCAGCTCGCCACAATGCTCAAAGCGTTGGGCCATCCTGCCCGTATTGCGATCCTTCAATCCATCATCCGTGCAAATTCGTGTATCTGTGGTGATCTGGTTGAGGAACTAGGATTGGCACAGCCAACAATTTCCCAGCACCTTAGAGAATTGAAGAATGCCGGTATTATCCAGGGCACCATTGAGGGTGTACGGGTATGCTATTGCATCGAACCGAAAGCCTGGAAATTATTAAAAACAAACCTGGCAGCTTTCTTTGACTCTTATAAAGAGAACACAAACTGTTGCTAAAAAAATTTACATCAATTAATCGTTAAATTGCAATATAACATGAACAACTCCACATTTATCAACTGGGAAACGTTTAAAACGCAGCTCCAGCAAAACCCGAATCAAATTTTACAATTTGAATATGCAGCAGGTAAATGGGTAGATCCCTCCTACCATATCACAGAAATCAAACAGGCTCCTATCGTATCCGTCGATTGTGGTGGCGTAATGAACTCCTGGACTGAAATCATTGTCCAACTATGGGAACCAAGGGAAACAGAAGAAGGCCGTGCAATGCAGGCAAGTAAAGCGATGTCTATCGTGGATATCGTTGAAAAGAAATTGCCGCTTAATCCCAATGCTATTGTAAAAATTGAATTTGGCAACTCGCAGTTCGATACACGCCAAATGTATCCGGGTAATTTTACCGTATCCGGACAAGATTTAATCGTTAACCTTACTCCAGATTATACCCAGTGCAAAGCCATTAACCGAGGGGGAAGTTGTGGCACCACGTCAGATGGAGAAGAATGCTGCGCACCCGTTGCTAAAGCCGAACCTGTAAAGCTGGAAATGGTTAATCTGGCTGCTGATGGACCCGTTTGTAAACCTGGTGGCGGCTGCTGCTAATTAAAACATTAAATAATGGAAAAAATATTGGTACTCTGTACCGGCAACAGTTGCCGCAGCCAAATTGCAGAAGGATTTTTAAGACATTTCGCAGGTAGCCGAGCCGAGGTTTATAGCGCTGGCATAGAAACGCATGGCGTTAACCCTAAAGCCATTCAGGTTATGGCTGAAGCCGGCATTGATATCTCATCCCACACCTCTAATCATGTCAATGAGTATGCGGCAATAGACTTTGACTATGTAATTACGGTCTGTGATAATGCCAAAGAGAGTTGTCCATATTTTCCTTCAAGGGCTAAAAAGCTACATTACAATTTCCCAGACCCGGCAAAAGCTACCGGGACGGAGGAAGAAGTTATGAATGAATTCAGAAGGGTACGTGATCTTATCAAAACATACAGTGCTGAATTTGTAGCGGAAAATCTCGATAAATAAACATACCCACTAACAAAAAAATATGTCAGCCAACAACTGCGCCCCAGCACATGAAAGGAAAAAATTGAGTTTCCTCGACCGATACCTTACCTTATGGATTTTCCTGGCGATGGCAATCGGAGTATCTATTGGATTCCTTTTCCCGTCTTCGTCTGATTTTATCAATTCTTTCTCAAGCGGCACCACCAATATTCCACTTGCTATTGGCCTGATCCTGATGATGTATCCACCACTTGCCAAGGTGAAATATGAAAATATGGGCAAAGTATTTAAGGACACAAAGATACTGGGGACTTCCCTACTCCTGAACTGGATCATAGGGCCTATTCTAATGTTTATCCTGGCGATTGTATTTCTTCGGGGCTACCCCGAATATATGATCGGCCTTATTCTTATCGGGCTAGCCCGCTGCATTGCAATGGTCGTTGTATGGAATGAGCTGGCAGAAGGAAACCGCGAGTATGCTGCTGGACTCATCGCCCTCAATAGCATTTTTCAGGTTTTATTGTACAGCGTCTATGCTTATATCTTTATCACCGTTCTGCCCCCAGTATTTGGGATGAAAGGTCTTGATGTCAATATTTCGATCGGTCAGATTGCGGAAAGTGTTGGAATTTATTTGGGCATTCCCTTTGCAATGGGCATAATCAGCCGTTATGGCCTGATTAAGTTAAATGGAGAAGAATGGTTCCAAAGCAAATTTGTACCGCTCATCTCTCCCATCACCTTAATCGCGTTATTATTTACAATTGTAATCATGTTCAGCCTGAAAGGTGAACTGATCGTTCAGATTCCTATGGACGTTGTCAGAATTGCGATTCCTTTGGTGATCTATTTTGCCATTATGTTCCTGGTGAGCTTTTTTATCGGTAAACGAATGGGCGCAGATTATTCCAAAAATGCAGCCATTTCTTTTACAGCTTCCGGTAATAATTTTGAGTTGGCTATTGCAGTTGCTATTGGGGTCTTCGGCATCAACAGTGGCCAGGCATTTGCCGGTGTTATCGGTCCACTCGTGGAAGTGCCTGCATTGATTGCCTTGGTCAATGTAGCTTTTTGGTTAAGAAAGAAATATTACAAAGGCCAGGTGGTATAGCCCAAGAAAATTATTTATTGCCAGAAAATTGATAAATTAGTTGATATGTTCCATTCAGCTCATTCTCGCAGGCACTGGCCTACACTCCTGCTGTCCGTACTCTTCTCCTTAAATGGCTTAGACCTCAGCGCACAGTTGTTTCATCAGGACAGCCTAAAATTAATAGCCCGACAGTTTGCCTTTACCGAAGGGCCGGCAGTGGACAAAGCCGGGGACATCTATTTTACCGACCAGCCCAATAACAAAATCTGGAAATATAGCACCAAAGGGCAACTTTCGCTTTTTAAAGATTCTGCAGGCCGCGCAAATGGATTGTACTTTAACCATCAGGGTCAGCTCCTTGCCTGTGCCGACGAAAAGAACGAGATCTGGTCAATCAGCAAAGATGGTCAGGTTACCGTCCTGCTGACCGCTATCGACGGAAAGAAACTGAATGGTCCAAATGATCTTTGGGCAGACAAGAAAGGTGGCATCTACTTTACAGACCCCTTTTATCTGCGCGATTATTGGCCCCGGAAAAAGCCAGAAATAGCGGGGCAGAAAGTCTACTACCTTCCTCCAGGAAAAGCGAAAAAACCCATCGTAGTAGCTGATGATGTAAGCAAACCGAACGGTATTGTCGGCTCGCCCGATGGAAGATACCTCTATGTCGCAGATATCGAACGGAATAAAACGTACAGGTACACCATCGAATCTGACGGCAAGCTCAGCGGACAGACAGCGCTTATCGATCAGGGATCTGACGGGATGACATTGGACCATCAAGGAAATATTTACCTAACGGGCAAAGGCGTCTTTATTTATAGTCCGACCGGTCTGTTGATCGGCCATATTGAAGTAAATGAACCATGGACATCCAATGTCTGTTTTGGGGGGAAAGATCGTACGGTTTTATTTATCACCGCATCAACAGCCATCTATAGGATCCCCATGCATACCCGGGGAGTGGATTAATACCAACAAAAGAAAAAAACATGCACCCGATATTTCGTAACTTGCCATACACCGCAGCGTTTTAAAATGGACTGTTTCCAATGTTATTTTTTCAATTTCCAGCACAGATGTCCCCTTTTGTAATGCTCGATCGTTTGATGGTAAATACTAAAATTTAAAAACGATGAAAGAATTTATGCTAATCTTCAGACTAAAGGCCGGTGCTGATTTCAAGCCTTCTCCAGCACAAATGCAGGAGCGTATGAACTGGCTGGCCAGTATCGCTGCTCAGGAAAAATTGGTGGATAAGGGAAAAACACTTTTACCGACGATCGACAGTGGACGACATATATCCGCTGATAAAGTAGTTACCGACGGTCCCTTTACCGAATTAAAGGAATACGTCAGTGGCTTTATTGTAGTGCGGACCGAAAACATTGATGAAGCTGTAGAAATTGCCAAACAGAATCCAATATTTAAAATTGGCGGAAGTATTGAAGTGCGTGAGCTCCTAAAATCCTAATTCCGTTGGAAAAGCCTACATCAACAGCTGAGTTGATACCAGGTCTGTTTCGCGACCTATATTCTAAAATGACGGCTGTATTATGCCGTCATTTTGGATTGTCCGACATCCAGCTTGCGGAAGATATTGCCAGCGATACATTTTTAAAAGCTTCGGAAGTTTGGCCGGTTACCGGCATCCCTCCAAACCCACAAGCCTGGCTCTACACTGTCGCCAAAAACAAGGTAAAAGATTACTTTAAACATAAGGCTGTCTTTGAACTTAAAGTCAAAGACAATATCTTAAAGGAACTGAATGAAAAGACGCTGCCAGACGACATAGACCAACGTACCATTAGCGACAGCCAATTGGCGATGCTATTTGCCATCTGTGACCCGATAATACCCATAGCGGGGCAGATTAGTTTAGCGTTGCAGATCTTATGCGGATTTAGTATCCTAGAGGTCGCCCAGGCGCTGCTCACAAATAAAGAAACCATAAAGAAGCGCATATTTAGATCAAGAACAGCCTTAAGGGATAGCAAATTTGAACTAAAAGAATTATCCGATAGCCAAATAAGCGCTCGCCTAGCCGCAGTATTGAAAACGATATATCTTCTCTTCAACGAAGGATATTATGCTCAACATGAAAATCACATCATTCGAAAAGAACTATGCATGGAGGCCATACGATTAGCTCTCCTGTTGACAGCACATGAAACAACGAACCTGCCACAGACCAACGCTTTAATAGCGTTAATGTGTTACCAAAGCTCGCGGCTTGATGCCCGAATGGATAAGGATGGGGCAATCGTACTTTTTGAACAACAGGATGTGCAACAATGGGATAGCGATATGATCGATCAAGGTAATTTCTACATGGTACAGGCGACCGATACGCAGGAAACCTCCAAATACCATATCGAAGCAGCCATCGCTTATTGGCACACCGTGGTGGATAACCAATCGAAATGGGAATACATTTTAAAATTTTATAATCAGTTGATTCTGATCGAATACTCGCCCGTGACGGCACTCAACCGGGCATTCGCCTATGCCAAGGTCTATGGTACAGAGACAGGTATCGAGGAAACAAAAAAACTTAATCTCATTAAAATGTCCCATTATTTTGGATTATTGGGCTACCTCTATCGGGATCTTGACCAAGTCGAAGCAATTGACAACTATACTAAAGCGCTAAATTTAGCTTCTTCATTAACTGAACAGGATGTTTACCAAAAACAAATCCTTGCGCTCCAGTGATAATCGATACCAGATCCCAAGGCAAAAGTCTTGAGATCTGGGCTGAAAACAACGGTTTAGGTATCAGCTTTATTCCCTTGTGTTGACCTCAGTGGGGAAAGTCAGCCAATATCGCGTTGTAATCGGGTGAAAAATTAGGAAAAGCCGTACCCTCTATCCGATACGTCTGGATTTTCGTTATCCCAACATAGGTTCGGAAGACAGCAGCTAGATAATCCGCTATGTAGTCTTGTACCGGCGATGAACTTTGCATTCCACCGGAAGCAATAGCCAAATAGACATCTTTATCCGCGATAAGTCCAACACGATTACCGGTGCCATCATACGTGTAGGTAACACCAAAACGAACCAGTTGATCGATCCATGCTTTAAGGTGAGCAGAAATGCTGAAATTATGCATTGGCGTACTGATGACGAGCATGTCTGCCGCATTAATTCGCTCAATTAAATCATTCGCATAGGCCAATGACTTAATCGAACAATAATTTGGCGTATCTACTGGAGTATAAAATCCCTGAACCATCTCATGGGTATACAAAGGTGGAGGTGTATCAACCAGATCCCATGTGATCACGGAGATTGAGCCGTATTTTTTTCTGATACGATCGATAATTTCTTTGCCCAAATTTGTGCTATAGGAGCTGTCTGCTCTTGCACTTGATGTAATGTGTAAAATGGTCTTCATTCGTTTTAACTATTTTACGACTTAACGACCAAGAAAAACAAAAGGGGACACTCCATTCTTCGAAATAACACCCAATCCGAACATCACTCTCGTTCCGATTACCCAATTCAACCTTAACGATGTACCAATCGCGCTCTCTTCTTACATTTCGTTATCCGCACTTACCTGTGCTTTATAGCGATCAATCTTTTGGTAAACTTTGTTAAAAAACATTTTCTTGTCCCGTGTTCCGGCCGTATTTAACAACCTGGAATTTTTGAGCTGATGCTGATAGAAATTGAAAGCGTGTCGACAGCTGTCTTTATCATTGGTAATGAAATAGCCCAGCATCGTATGCGGAACGAATAATGACTTTCTATCGTTATTTCCAACTAGGACGTTATTGTTTAAAATCAATAGCTCATGGTAGTACAGCTGGTACTGGTCATTGTTTGGCATACAACTTTTCTCCAGTGAAAACAGCAGTTCTTTAAGCTGCTCACAGAGCATCTTTCCGTTTTCGGCGGTCAGTAAGCCAGCCTGGGAAAAATAGATGATCTGCTGGAGTGTACTGTTAATTGTGGTATCATTCCAGATCTCTTTCACCCGGATGGACGAATAATAATCATAAAGCTTCTGCCCCCTACTATCGATCGGTGTTTTCGACAAAAAAGATTCGAAAGACAATTCCAAACCGTCTGAACTCAATAAATTGAGCCATACATATTTTTTGAATATGGACAAAAGCCCTGTATTGATGGTATAAAAGATCGGAATATCCTTTGCCGAGTAATACAGGTAAGTCTGAAGATTGGGGTCAAACTCCGTTAACGATTTAAACGAATGCTCCAGATAATTTGACAGATCATTAAAGGACTGGATTTCCGCTGTTTTTTTTACTAAGATGTGATCACTTTGCTGAAATAGCTTATCCAAAGAAAGTGAAAAGCGATTTGCAAGCTGCACCGTCTCTCCTATTGAAAATTTACTCTTCATTGAAATTCTGCGGTGCGCCGCATCATAACTAATATCAAGCGCGTCAGCAATCACCTCAATAAGAGATTTCGAGGGATCAATTTTTCGCTGTATTTCCTGAATCAACTTTTCCTGATACATAAGCCAATTATTTTTTGCGATAATCACAAAAATAAAAATTTATATTATTGTTTCCCACAATTTTAAATGCGATTATCACAATAACTTTGGAAGACGATAAACATATATTTTATTAAAAGCCAGCTATGAAAACCGTATTAAATAAACAAGAGGAATTCGCAAGCCGATTCCCGATCTTGACAGACACCCGTCTAGCGCCATCACTCTTCCAGGGCAACATTGAAAACTTCATCGGTATGAGTCAAATCCCTACAGGCGTCATCGGCCCCCTTAAAGTTCATGGCACTTCAGCCAACGGAAATTACCATATTCCACTTGCCACAACTGAGGGTGCATTGGTTGCATCCTATTACCGCGGATCTAAAGCCTGTTTGCTCGCCGGCGGGATTACCTCGATCTGTCTGCAAGAAGGGGTTCAGAGAAGCCCTGTATTCAAGTTTGAGAACATCAAGGATTTAAGTCTTTTCGTTTCCTGGTTCCTCGCAGAGAAAGAAAACTTTCAGGAAATCGTCAAACGCACAAGCAGATTTGCTAAGTTAACCGATACCCGCATACAGATTGAAGGCAACCATTTAACCATATCCTTTGAATATTTCACTGCCGATGCGGCTGGCCAGAATATGGTTACCATCTGCACAGAGGCCATCTGCCGGTTTATGATTGACTCTTGTCCTATTAAGCCCAGTCACTGGTTTATTGAGGGAAACAGCTCGGGAGACAAAAAAGCGACCGCCGCAGCATTCAATCATGTCAGGGGTAAAAAGGTAACAGCTGAAATAACATTACCGGCCAACATCGTGTCCGAAATCCTTAAAACTTCAGCCGAGCTGATGGATCGCTATTGGCGTACGTCCACCATGGGTGTTATCCAAAGTGGAGCTATAGGTGCACAGGGGCATTATGCCAATGGATTGGCCGCTTTGTTTTTGGCAACGGGTCAGGATGTCGCCTGTGTCGCCGAAGCGGCAACGGGTATCACGCGAATGGAGCAGAATAAAGACGGATCACTCTATGCAGCCGTGACTTTACCCAATCTTATTGTCGGCACTATCGGTGGTGGAACAGCACTTCTGACCCAAAGAGAGTGCCTGGAAATGATGGACTGTTATGGCGAAGGGAAGGCCATAAAATATGCCGAAATAGCTGCAGCCCTTGCACTCGCCGGAGAATTATCTATTGCCGCGGCCCTTTCGGCAGGTCATTTTACACAGGCACATCAAAAATTAGGCAGAAGAAAATCACTATAAAATGGAAACTAAAAAAGAAAACAGATGGAATGTGCCCAATGCACTTTCCGCCTACCGTATACTGGCATTACCCTTTATCAGCTATGCCCTTTTAACAGCAGACAGGGATCTCTTTATCCTATTGCTGTCCATCAACCTGATTAGCGATATTCTCGATGGATTAATCGCCAGGCTATTTAACCTTCAGACGGAATTTGGCGCCAAAATAGATTCGATCGCAGATATCGGAACATATCTCATGGCATTCATCGGCATGATAACATTGGAAAAAGGATTTGTAATGGTCTATAAAATCGAATTTATCCTGCTTATTGCCCTGTGGATTGTTCCCCAGATCTATGCTCTTATCCGATTTAAACGCTTTCCCAGCTTCCATTTATGGTCCTATAAATTAACGGGCTATCTCCAGGGCATATTTATCTTTAGCTATTTTGTATTCGGATTTAACAGCTTTTATTTCCACCTGATGCTAACCGTAAGTTATTTGGCCTACCTGGAAGAATTGGTCCTCGTGATTATTCTCCCGAAGCTGCAATCCAATCTGAAAAGTATATTCCTTATCCAATTACAAAAAAAAGCTTGATTATGTATGTATTGATGGCAAATATAGTGTTGTTATTTTTTGGCATCGGGGCATTGGTCACAGGCTATCTCAATAAGAATAGTCAAGTTGCGCAAGCCAGAGAACGCTGGTTAAAACTGGGTTTTTACTTCCTGATTTTGATCCTTGTATTTTTTTCCATTTATATGGACTATGTCAGACTTTTGGCTATTTGCATTGGAATAGTCGGTTTTTACGAAATTGTCAAGGCCCACCTATATTCAGAACGACCACTGCTATTCTTATGTCCCGTACTGGTCCTTTACGTCGCTCTTATCGCTGCGTTTATAAACTTCGGGCACAGGGCATCGACAGAAAAGGTTTGTTTTATCTATTTTATGGTGGTGATTTTTGATGGATTCAGCCAGCTCTGCGGTCAATTATTCGGCAAAAGAAAACTTATTCCCTCGATTAGTCCCAATAAAACTGTTGAAGGTTTAATTGGCGCTTTGGTCATTGCTACTGGTACCAGCCTTTTCCTCTTTCCATCCATCGACCTGTCCGTCACGCAAACTTTAAAGACCGCCCTTTTTATTTGCTTTTCCGCATTGCTGGGCGATCTATTGGCTTCGTCGCACAAACGAAGCTGTCAAATTAAAGATTACGGCACCCTCATTCCAGGGCATGGCGGAATACTGGATCGATTTGACAGCTTTATATTCAGTGGAGCCATGTATGGGCTCATTTATCTTTAAAAACAACATCATGAAAAACGATTTAGGAAGCATGCTCCTATTAGGCACCCTTTTCTTGCTGCTATTCGGACTTGCTGAACTATTGTATCAACAGTTTAAAGTCAAAGCAGAGTTTACCCGAAAACTCGTCCATGTAGGTACGGGGATAATCTGCATGTCATTCCCGATTTTGATCAGCAGCCACTGGTCTGTTTTCATCCTATGCGGATTGTTCACTTTGATTTTATTGCTGTCCATCAAGTTCGATTTATTGAAATCTATCCATGCAATCGACCGAAAATCTGTCGGTAGCCTGGCCTATCCTGCGGCAGTCTATCTTTGCTTTCTCGCACAGATATTGTTGGACAAAGGGTCTATTTTTTATTATTTGCCCTTGCTCACCTTGGCAATATGTGATCCGATGGCGGCATTATCTGGCAAAAAATGGCCTTATGGTTCTTACCGCCTATTCGGTGCGCGGAAAACACTACTAGGGTCCGCAGTGTTCTTTGTATGCGCTTTGATTACCGTGGTTGTAATTGGACACTATATGCAAGAGCCAAGCCTGCACATGAGCGAAATCACCATGATATGTACCCTGGCTCTTGCCGTGACCCTAGCCGAAGCATGTAGCAAAGACGGTTACGACAATATTAGCATTCCGGTCAGTAGCATGCTCAGTCTGTATATTCTATTTCCCTGATAAAGAACAGTCCAGAAATCTTAATTTCGTTTGCAGAATTATTGAATACGAATTCTTTGACTATATTTATGCTATCATTGTTAGATCTATATGAAATCAACTCCTTTAAAAGTTATTGTTTTTTTCATTCTCACGATACAATTCTGTTTCGGACAAACTTCTCAGGACTCAATTTTAAGCAACAACCCTTTGAAAACTTCGCTGGATAGCTTAGTCCAACGGTCGGCAGAACACTATCTACAATCCCCGATTACCGTTGACCTATCGATCGGAATAATAACAGGCGATTTAGCAAAGCAATACCATTATCACCGTGGTAAGGGCAATTTGAGTCGTACCAATACGATTTTCGGTTTAGGTTCCATTGCAAAAACGTTCGTCGGCATAATGCTTGCGCAGGCGGTCATCGAAAAGAAAGTAAATCTTGAGGATGATATCCGAAAATATTTGCCTGGGGATTATCCAAATTTGCAGTATAAGGGACATCCTGTTCGACTGGTAGATCTGGCAAACCATACTTCAGCCTTACCTTCGATGTCGAGAAATTATGATGATAAATATCTCGATAGCATCACCAAATTGCCCCACAAAGCATTTCGGGAGTTTTACCGTGTTTATACCGCCGACAGCTTGTTCCGGGATATGCACAATTTTGTGCTTGATACGGTTCCTGGCACAAAATTCCGCTACAATGGAAATGCGATGATGGTGTTGATTGCCCTATTGGAACGCGTTTATCATAAACCTTACAACGATCTGGTAACATCATATTTAACAGATCAACTGGGTATCAAGGATACAAAACCACAACTCTCAGCAAAGGATGAGCGGCGGCTCATCGCCGGTCATGACGACCGTGGAAAAGCGTTGCCCTTTATTCCAGACTATGGTTACAGAGCTGCTCCCTCCATGTTTTCAACAATCGGTGATATGCTCAAGTATGCATCCGCTAATCTAAAGAACAACCATGCAGCCATCGCACTAAGTCATAAAATTACGTTTATAAGACCCGATGGTATGCGCATGGGATTGGGTTGGATGATGGATAAGCAGGAAAATGGTCTCTCCTATCTGATGCACACAGGGCGCGACGGCTGTGGCTTCACTGCACTATGCTACCTATACCCCGAAAAGAATACCGCTATTATCATCCTTGCAAACGATAGTAGCGGCCAGGACAGATTAGCTGAACTGAAGGATACACTGCTCACAAATATGCTAAAACTCCACAATTCAAATTCGTTCCAAACGCACTAACATCACACGGACTAGGCTTACCGAAAATCGGAAAACAGCTTTTATTTTGAAAAAGGTGAAATAGCCATTGTTTGAAAAACACCGCGTACCAAAAAAGATTATATATTTGTTTGGATTATTAAGAAAATGTATGATGAATACAATAAAACCTCTATTGGTCATTGTCCTATTTTTACTATGCAATCTTAAGCTCCTACAGGGCCAGCAATTTACCCAGTATGGAAAATCCGATACACTTTCTATTCAATCACAAATCTTTAATTCCGATAGAAAAGTCATACTGACCAAATCGTTAATGGGCAAATCGGATACGGTGGCAAGGAAGACCATTATCTATTTTGATGCTGACGATAACCACATAAACGGAACTGTTTTGCAATCTGCAGATAACCTTACCGCTACAGGGGAAATGCCCAAATCAAATCTGGTCGGCATCATGCAGGTCGATAGAAATACAGAATTTCTTGAAAAAGAAAAGTTAGCAGCTTTTCTCGTAAAAGAATTGATCCCCTACCTCAAAGCAAATCAATACGACACACAAAAAATAACGCTTATTGGGCATTCTTTTGGAGGATACTTTGCTACCTATCTGTACCTGACGAACAATGGGCTATTCAATTCCTGCATTGCTGTAAGTCCAGCATACTGGCCCAATAAAAAGGACCTATTCAATGATCTGAACAGTTTAGGAAACAACTCAATTTCAGGTAATTTTTACATGGCTATCGGAAACAAACGTTGGGACGATATTTCGATCACAAAATACATCGATGAAATGGACAGGTTGCTGACAAAGCATCAGCGACAAATCAGGTACAGACTAAACCGGCTTGAAGGATTCAGTCACAACGCAACACCAACTGTAGGCATTGGATTGGGGTTAAGCTATGTTTTCGATCTGTGGGAATGGCAAAATATATTGAAGGAACAAGAACGCCGTTTAAAAAGCTCACCTGACTTTTGGGGGCACCTGGAAATTAAAGCCGACGCGCTCTATCATTTAAAAAGATATTCGGAAGCGAAAGAGGGCTATCTTAAATCGCGGCATTTCTTAATCAACGACAAGGAAGAACAAAAGGAGATCATCAGAACTGCAAGCAAAAGGCTAAAAGAAAAAATCAAAAAATGTAAGTAATACGCATTACAAAAATATTTGAAACCGCATCAGTTCGTTCATATTCTTGCACTGCAGTTTTCGAAGCAGATTGCGCCGGTGGGTCTTCACCGTTTCGCAGGATATACTCAGGATATCTGCAATATTTTTATTGGGTTTTCCCTGCAAGATCAGCGTCAGGATCACTTTCTCCCTTGCGGTAAGCTGCATATAGTTTCGAATTCCCGTTGAAAAAAAACGTCTGTTTTTGATAACCTTAAGAATATCGAGCAGATATTCCGGAACTTCAGCACTGTCCACATCGAGGGTAATCCGACCCTTGTTCTCATTGAGCAAAGACTCGACTTTCAGTAAGGGCGGCAGGGTTTCTGTTTCGGAAATAGGTCCATTGGTCGTTAAGTTGACCCAGTCCAGCGCGGTATTTTCATGCGAAAAGAAATGGGGTCTAAAGGTCGTTTTCCCATCCACGTACATATTCATCACGCTGATGCTCGCGTAGATATCGGGACTTAAGATATGCGCAACCTTATAGTCTATACCATGCCGGCAGGCAGGTATATCCAGGAAATCAAGAATCCAGTTTTGTAGTTCCGTCGGAATGATATAACTCATGGAAGAGAGATCCCAGATTACCTTTTCAGGCACTATTTTCTCAAAAATCCCCTTGTACTCTTTAATTCCCGCGATGAGCTTTTCCGCTACATTGCAGTTGTCCCATTTACCCATGAAAATATCGCGATCTTCATCGTAATACATGGCTAGGCTCTCTGATCTAAAAAGGCGTTCCATAGGCCAATATTGACTTTATTAAATTTAACTATTATTTGCAATACAACAAAATTCCTTTTTCGCCATCCGCCCCTGCGGCCCGCCACGATTCGCGTCCGATGAATACCCTCAAAACCAATCGCACCCCAACCTCCCACAACACAACTATAACACACTAAAAAATAATAGATTACAACTGTTACAATAAACAATCAATATGCTCACAAATACCCACAAGTGGGTATTTCAACAGTTCATCAGGACTGGTAATTTTAACAGTCATCATTACCTACTTAACATGAAGCCATCAAAACCCGACTGTTTCCAGTCAGATAATAGATCAACATTTAAAACTTATACCATGAATAGATTCGCTATTTTTTTTGGAATATTCATTGTTTTGGGTATCCAAGCCTGTCATAAGGACAAAGACAATCCACCGGAAGAAAGTACCAAATCGAAACTCGAGGATGTACTAACAGGAATAGATTCACTGAAATCTTTTACCGCCGACTTTAAAAGCGCTTCACTTGCTGAGGAAGAGCTTAGTCAGGGTATCACGGTCTTTACCCTGAGCGACCGGGTCCTTGCCGATGTGTCTGTAGCAAAGAATAACCTGCAATCCACGACCGTGGGAATTCAAGATCTACCCCGGTTAAGGGCAGCAAATGGAACCAATGGATCCGATTTTAAGGATGGCTCTTCCATCAAAGACTATATTGTCAAGGGTCGCTTTTCATTAAGCGATTTAACGGCCGACAAAAAATTGACTACACTAAGCGGCAAAACCATTACCGTTCAGGTCGTCAACGGTATAGTCTACTTAAACGGGGTACAGGTATTCAATAATCCCATCAGCAACAACAGTGCATTTGCTGTATTTGCCTTATCGTCCTTTATTAACTATGGTAGTATGCTCGCGCTGGACAACCAGGCACTCGCCAAAGCAGCACCATGCATACCTGGGGGCATTTTAACGATCTTAGGTCAGAATTTCAGCGAGAAACCGGAGCAAAACCTCGTTACACTCAACGGCAAAAATGCCCTGGTAAATGCAGCTTCAAAAAATAAGCTGGTTATCACCATTCCCGCAGAGGCCACCACGGGATTATTGACCGTCGCCGTCAACAATAAAACGGTAAGCAGCCTGTCGGCTATACCTGTCTTATTGCCCAATATAAGCACAGTCAGCGGCATACAGGCTTTGGGATGTCAGCATATTCAGGGTATCGCTGTCGACAACAACAATACCCTCTACTTCACCGACCCGTCCAACCACCGAACGCTTTCCTACGATGCGAGCGGGCATTCGGTCATCTATCAGCCACTGAGCCCACCCGTCAAAGACATCAACGGCGACGGAAAAATTGACGCCAATGATGCCGAACTTATCATCACGGATCCCTGGGCGATTACCTTGGGTAACGACGGAAAAATATATGTGGGCGGAAAAAACAACGAAATCCCCGGCATATTTCGCTTCAGCCCCAATACGCCAAAGCAAACCGAACATTGGGCCGGTAGCAGTGACTTAAATCTAGAAGGGCGCCGCTTAAATACGGGGATGAGTCCAATTGCCCTTTTAGCCGATGGCGAGACGATCCTGTACGCAAATAACTTTAGCAATCAGCAATATGTGGTCAACAGGATTGCTGGCGACAATATTATGGGCTGGTTGTATAATATCAACTTATTAAATGTAGACCCTACCTACCAGCAATCTGCCACGATGCTGGGCATGACAAAAGTGAAAAACGTAAGTACCTTTTACTTTGCTGATGGCACCGGCAAACGTATCTGGAAAAAAGATCAAAATGGGCTTTACCTCCTCGCCGGAGCCAATAATAACAACCATAAACCCGCCCAGGATGGCCAGGGCAATGCCGCATTATTTGGCAGTCCGATGGGTATAGCCCTGTGGTCAGACCAGTATATTGTCGTCTGTGATAACGACTACAACAACCACAATTATAGTATCCGGATTGTCAATAGCTATGGTGTAGTGACCACCATTGCTGGTGGCAACAACCCGACCAACAGCAGCAAAGACGGTATCGGCAAAGCAGCACAGTTCGATGGCGTCAATGCCATTGCAGTCGATAAGGACAATATGCTCTACGTGGCATCTGATGACGGATCTATACGAAAAATTCAGTTTAAATAGGGTATCCAAAATAAGGGTACCCATAAAACCGGCCTTCCCGAAACCCGAAGCGCGACGTTTTTATCCAGCCGCTTTGGGTTTTCTTTTCGCCGATTATTTTATATTTTTGTACATCTTCCAGCAATAATCTAATTTAGTCGGGAACAACCATTATGCAGTTTAACTTCGCCTTTGATTCCAGTCCGTTTAAAACCCTGATCGCTTTTCATAAGATTATACCATCCTTTGAAGCAGCGGCCCTATCGCCGGTTGGCTTTCAGGCCAGCTATGCCTTATCGCTGCTGGAAGAAATCAGCAAATACCCCGAACTTATCGATGGGGTCGAAAAAGCAGAAGACCTGCTGCGCTATGAGCCTATTATCAAGGTGCTGCTGGCCGACCTGTTCCCGAGCTCACTGACACATAATGAGATCAAGGCCATTACCATTCCCTTCCATCTCTATACGTTCAACCATACCGCAAGACTGGAAAAAATATTAGCGGATGCCGGCGATCACTATGAATTTAGTCTTCGTGATATCTCGCCCGATACCTATTATATTCTCAATTGCTGCGTTATCATCAGCCAGTATTATGGCTTTAAGGTGGATGCCATGGATGCCCCCCTCTTTTTGGATATTCCAGACAAGGATAATATCATCCATCATTACCGCGTCCTTTTCAATGCCGATTTTATCGATGTCCTTCCGACAGAACGGGCACTCGATCTTACGGCTGAAGATATTACCGAACTGGTCGACAACTTTTCGGATATTGCCCTATGGAAGTCCAAATTCCCCGAGCACAGCTGGATCCTGAAAGGCTTTTCCATTATGACGCTTTTTGATGCGACCATTGAAAATGCGGTATCCAGCTTCAAAAGCAATCTGCTGCGCGAAAAAAGTGCTGTCCAGCTGGCAGAAATAGAAAGCATTTTCCGGTCGATTTATAAAATAAATGATCTGCGCATCGGATTGACCTCCTTTGAAAAGGTCAGGAACGAGTACAACTTACGGATTGTCGAAAAACAGCTGTACAGTCATCTGCTTTACGACTCGACGATCGAGGAATGTGAAAACATGCTTTGCAGCGAGACCTTGGAGAACCTGCTCACCAAGGACGAATATTTTGTTGTACCGGATATTGACAAGCTGCCGCTGGATGATCCAAAGCAGGCCTATTTTATCAACAAGCTCAAGCAGCAACAGGTAAAGAGCTTTATTTTTGTTCCCCTGGTCGAAGGCGACAAAGTGCTGGGTCTACTGGAAATGTCCTCATCCAAGGTGCGGGAACTCAATTCGGTCAATGCCAACAAGCTCAACTTCATCTTGCCCTTTATCAAAGATAAAGTCTCGAAAGCCTTTGCAGAAACTGAAAATCAGATCGAAGCGGTAATCCAAAAGGAATATACCGCTATACATCCGAGTGTCAAATGGCGGTTTCAGGAAGAAGCCATGCATTTCCTCAACGACCGCGCCTTTGGAAAAGACTATGCCCTGCAGGAAATCGTCTTTGACCATGTTTATCCGCTCTATGGGCAGATCGACGTACAGGGCTCCTCAGAATCCCGCAATCAGGCCATCCGTCAGGACCTCATCAATCAGAGCAAGGAACTGATCGCATTGTTCACGGCGATCAACCAAACGCAGCGATTACCGCTCTTTGAGCAAAAGGTCTTCGATCTGGAAAGAAACCTGACTACGCTGCAGCAAGCGCTGCTGACCGATACGGAACAGCTTATGCTCGATTATTTTAACCAGGATATTCACCCTATTCTGGAGAATTTCAGGAAAAACAACAAAAATAGCGTCGCCACCGAAGCCATCGACCGCTATTTTGAGCGGATCAACCTCTCTATCGGCGGTTTTTATGAGGCCCGACAGGATTATGACAACTCCATCACGCTGATCAACAAAAAGCTGGTGGCCATCCTCGACGAAAAGCAGGTGGAAGCCCAAGAATACTTTCCACATTATTATGAGCGCTACAAGACAGATGGTATCGAGCACAACATGTATATCGGGGCCTCCATCGCTCCCGGTCGGAATTTTGAACTCTACTACCTACGCAATTTACGGCTGTGGCAGCTGCAGGTGATGTGTGCGATGGAACGCGAGTTTAGGCAGCTCCAGCCCGCCCTTCCGCATCAGCTGGAGGTGACCTCATTGGTGCTGGTCTTTGCCACCCCCATTTCCATCCGCTTTCGCATGGACGAGAAGCAGTTCGATATCGACGGCTCCTACAATGTGCGCTACGAGATTGCCAAGAAACGCATTGATAAAGCCAAGATCAAGGGCTCGACGGAGCGCATCACACAAAAAGGCAAACTGGTTATTGTCTACTCCAATGTACATGAAGAAACAGAATACCTGGGCTACATCAACCTATTACAGCACAAAGGATTACTAGACGACAATATCGAGCAGTTTGAGGTGGAAGATCTGCAGGGACTGGTTGGCCTGAAAGCGATCCGTGTGGGATTCAAGTTTCAAGATCTGCACTAAAGTAATTCCTGGTGTTCCATCAGGTAGGCCAATGCCTCACGTACGGCTTCCTCGCTGCTTTTTGGATTAAAGCCGAGTTCGGTGCGCGCTTTGCTAATGTCAAAATCCTGTTGCAGCCCCGAAAACATCGCAATATCCTTGGTGGTGATCACCGGAGCTTTCCCTTGCAGCCGTGCCGCAAATTGCATCAGGCCGGCAATCGTATAAAGTACTATTTTGGGAACAGCTGCCGGAATCTTGAGCTGAAGCTGTGGATATAGCTTTTGTGCCAGCCGGGTCGTATCGCTAATACTCATGCACTTTTCATTGGCTAGGATATAGCGTTCTCCCGGTTTTCCGTGTAGGGCGGCAAGGTAGCAGCCCTCGGCGACATCTTTGACGTCTACCCAATTGAGGGCTATCCCCGTATCGACAGGAATCTGCTTGGTCAGAATAAGGCGTAGCACATCGTAAGATACATTGAGGGGCAGTGCGGCTTCGCTGCCGATCATGGCACCGGGCATGACCGACACGAGTTCGATCCCCAATTCACGTGCTAGCTGAAAGGCCAGCTTTTCGCCATCGTTTTTGGAATTGTAATAGGCATCCCTGCGGTCGGGGTTATAGCCATTACTCTCCCGTGTCGGGGTATGCGTATAATCCAGTGCAGCGATGGAACTTACATAGATGATTTTTTTGACGCCTGCCGCCGCCGCGGCTTCGATGGTATTGCGGGTCCCCTGCATATTCACGTCGTAGATTTCCTTTTGCGGGTCGCGGGCCCATAGTTTAAAAGCTGCGCCCACGGCATAGAAGGTATCCACTCCCCGCAACGCCCGTATAAAAGAAGCCTTATCGGTGATATCTGCCGCCACAAGCTCGCAGGGCAAATCTTGTAGTGCAGCGCTATTGTCGAGATTTCGCACAGAAGCGCGTACCTGAAAACCCCGTGAAAGTAATAGTCTCACCAAGTTGTTGCCCAGGTGCCCATTTGCGCCCGATACCAGTACCAATTTTTTTGTTGTCATGTGTCTGATTTTAAATGATAGCACAAAGTTCTGCTTTGCCCATTCAAAACCAGTTCACAAATGTTACCTAATAATCTGTTTGCGGATACGGCTCAAACTTTTGGGGTTCATGCCGAGGAACGATGCGATATATTGCATGGGTACGTTGTGCAGCAGATCCGGCTGTTCGGCCATGAGCTTGAGGTAGCGTTTTTCGGCCGTAAGCGTGGCTAGCTCTTTCGATCTCTTCTCATTATAACTCAAGGCTTGTTGAAACACATACACACTAAAATCTTTAAATGCAAGCGATTGTGCAGTTAGCATATCGAGGTTTGCTTTGGTGATACGCAGCAGTTCACAGTCGGTGATGCTTTCCAGGTTTTCTTCGGAACGCGTCTGATTGCTAAAATTCTGGTAAGAGCATATAAATCCCGGGGGACAGTTGATATGTGTCGTCAGTTCGTCGCCTTTATCGTTATAATGGAACAGACGTACAAAGCCCGATACAACGAAATAGAGGTAAGCCGGTACCTTTCCCTCCTCTTCGATGATCTGATGTTTGGCATAGCGCACTGGCTCCATATAGGTTTTACACAGATCAATCTCTGGCTCCGATAACTGGCTGTGTTGTTTGATAAGCTGAATAAACTTTGCGTGCATTGTATCTATTTTATTCGTGCCCCTCACCCTTGCGCTATGTACATTCCTAATGCTTTGAGCGTGATATTGCATCCGGGGAAACGTTTCGTTGACTAAACAAATATACTAAAAGCGATTGACATACTAATAAAATTAGTAAACAAATATCAATTTATTGAAATAAATACTTGATTTGAATCACGATTTGAAAAAGCAAAGTCACGCTTTGCGAGAGCCTTTTATGAAGCAGTGGATATTGCTTCATAACAAATAACGCAGCCCGGGGGCTGCGTCATTGAAAAAATAGTCTTTGCGAAATGCCGTTTAGGGTTTGCGGTTGCCTACCCTCACCGGTCTGTCTGGTTTTTACTCATCCCTGCCTTTAGACCGCAAATGATATACGTTATCCAAAATTATTGATCTCTTTAATTACGGTGCAAATGGGGCTGTTTGCCGGTATGTTTCTTGATGAAACTTCTGAAATTTGCGACATTACTAAAACCTATTTCGAAAGAAATCTGCGAAATGGATAGATTCGAATGTCTGATCAAACGAATAGCCTCCCCGACTACAATTCCAGAAATAAATGCTTTTGCAGATTTCCCGCTATTCGCTGCGCAGAGCTCGGAAAGCCTTCTGCTTGTAAGTTTTAATTTATTGGCATAAAAACTGACGGACGTACTTTCACGATAATACTTGTATACCAGAATGTTAAAGCTATTAAACACGATCTGTTCCGATGAACTGCACAGCTTTGATAGGATCCCCTGAAGAGAGAGCCTGTAATGCCCTTCAAGCAAAATTGACTCGACACAGTGATGAGCGACCAGATCCAATATTTCCGGTCCCTGTACCCGCGCCATTTTTATGCGTTCAATAATAGCCGTATCAAAATAGGCCTGATTTCCCATTTTACCCCCAATCTGTATGGCATTCTGAATGCCATAGAACAATATGGAGTTGAGAATCTTCACGTCGGATTTCGATCTCAGATAAAACGCTGCGGTAAATGATAGCACATAGCCCCCTATTGGCGCATCGTTCATGAATTTGATTCGCTTTCTCGGCCCTACAAATAGTAGCTGTCCGCTATCCAGCGTATAAAACTCCCTATTTACAGCAATGACGATCGGTTCATCTATTTTTATGATGTAATAAGTATCACTTGCTATATCACTTTCGGTTTGTTGGAATTCGGCGAGTGTACAAATCCCAAAATCCTGTAGCCCTATTTCTAGGTCCTTACTATTCATCATCGTCTTGATAAGCGTTTATACAGTTATCAGCACTAAAACCTCCTGCAGTTCATCTTCACTTGTCTGAGATCATAAGCTGATCCTGTTTGGAACCCACATCGGATTGGAAGCTGTGCTATGTTATCATGCGCTGTTATCTGTGTATCAAAAGGCAATCAAATTTGACTGCCTTTTGCCTACATATTTTATCTTGTGGTATACCCGCCATTGGCGAAAATAGTCTGTCCGGTTATCCACCAGCCATCCGTTACCAGAAACTCAATCAGTGGTGCAATGTCCTTAATATCGGTAAGTCCACCCAGTGCAGACGCCGACTTGTGATAGGCTACAGCATCTTCAGATTCCTGTCCGTAGAAGAAAGGTGTATCCATCGGACCAGGAGCTACCGCCGTAACTGAAATTCCACGCGGTCCGAATTCCTTAGATGCAGCCCTTGTAAAATGTTCTACAGGGGCTTTCATTCCCGCATATGTCGAATAAAGGCCTGTATAGGCTGCTAATAAAGACGTAACGACAGTACAGATTTTGCCGTTATCATTGATCCGCTTGCCGGCTTCGAGAATAAAAAAATAAGCGACCTTCGAATTAATATCACTCATGCTGTCGTACTCAAGCTCTGACGTCTCTACAAACGGTTTTTTTAGTACTTTACCGACTGTATTGATTGCGATATCAACCTTACCGAACTTTTCTTCGGCTTTGTCAAATAGTGCTTTTATATTTGATAGCTGTGTAAGGTCGCCCTGAACAAGCAGTCCCTCGGCACCAAACGCCTGTACATCCGACAATGTTTTTTCTGCCTCGGCTCTTGTGCTCTCACTATTGTAGTGAATGACAAGCTTTGCTCCTTGTGCCGCAAAATCCCGGCTCAACAGCCCCCCTAAGTTTTTCGCACCACCTGCGATCAAAACTACTTTTCCATTTACTTCTTGATTTGCCATAAATTTGAAAATTTGAATCCATCGCCCACTGATTTGCCGTGGATGCGCTGGATTACAGGTTTAGATTCTTTCAGTGCTTATTCTGGCCTCTCAAAGCCATTTTACCCCGCTAGAATCTCTCAAACCAAATATCAATAATTGAGCTGCCAATCAAAAAAAACAGGGTTTCACAATGCTATCACACTTATCAAAATAGCAGGTAGTCCCGTGGTTATCAATCCATATGCTTCGATAGCTAGAAAGAGTAGCTCGGTCGAAGTGATTTTCATTAAACAGTTAACTAATCTGATCTGAGGATTAAACAGTTAACTAACCCGATCTGAGGTTGAAACGGAAATATAACGTCCGGAAATATCAAAAAAAAGGACCACCCGTTGAGGTGGCCCCTGATTAATTGATTAATTGTGTGCGTAAATTATAGCCATTGCGTAAATTATCGCTATTTTACCTGCAGGATCGAACGCTGGTGACTAAAGTTTTCCAGACTAAATCTGCCGTGATATTTTCCCATTCCCGAAGCACCTACGCCACCGAAAGGAAGGTAATGCGATCCGACGTGGATCAATGTACTATTGATCTCCGCATCGCCGCTGGTGGTTCTTGCGATCACATCATCGGCAAATTGTTGACTTTCAGAAAACACATACAGCGCCAATGGTTTGGGTCTGCTATTGATCTCTTTCAGTACTTCATCAATATTGCTGTAAGCTAAAATAGGAAGGATCGGACCAAAAATTTCCTGCTGCATAACCGCATCATTCCAGTTGACATCGTCCATCAAGGTTGCTTCAAAATGGCGCGTTTCCAAATCATATTTTCCCCCATAAATAACTTTTTCGGGAGCGGCATCCAGGTATCCCGCTAAATTCCCGATCTGATGCTGGCTTACAATCTTGCCGATTTTCCCTAAAGATTCGTCGTTGTATGTAGCTTTAAGATAAGATTTCAACTGATCAATAAAGGCGCCCTTCACAGATTCATGCACATAAACGTAATCCGGAGCAACACAGGTCTGTCCGCAATTGATCCATTTGCCGGCAGAAATGCGCTGAACTGCTTTTTCGATGTCTGCATCATGGTGCACGATCGTTGGGGATTTCCCCCCCAGTTCCAGTGTAAGCGGAATCAGTTGTTCGGCAGCGGCTTTCATGACAATTTTGCCAACATTCGGACTTCCCGTAAAAAAGATGTAATCAAAAGGAAGGCTCAATAGATAGGTATTTTCTTCAATAGCGCCCTGAAAAACGGCAACATATTTTTCATCAAAAGCTTCGCTAACAATATCTTCAATAACCTGGGCAACATGGGGCGTGTTTTCAGAAGGTTTGATGATAGCCGTATTTCCGGCCATCAGGGCACCGATCAGCGGACTGAAAGTCAACTGCACCGGGTAATTAAAGGGACCTATGATATAGTTTACACCGTAGGGCTCATAAATGTACTTACTGATGACTTCCGCTCCCGAAGCATGCGGTTTTGATTTGACATAGGTTGGTTTTGCCCATTCTTCCATATTTTCGATCATATCGTCGAGTTCATCGAGAACAATCTGAACTTCGACGTATTCTGCTTCTACCCTGCTTTTTCCAAGATCGATATTCACTGCTTCACAGATCGCATCCGTATAACTCGCAAAAACTTTACGGAAATTTTGCAACTGTCTTTTACGGAATGTGATTTCCTTCGTTGCTTGCGTGCCGAAAAAGTCTTTCTGTTTTTCGAATACTTCTTTTATTCTGTTTTTAATTTCTGTAGTCATTTGTTTGTGATTTTATGCATTTTAAAACACGCATAGCGCATAAAGTGTTTGTTTTAATAAAGTAAAAGTGTCTAGTGTGTTTTATATCTTGTAGAACAAGATTATGGTGCTTAATTACTCAACTTCTTCCTTTGACTTAAACATCCCTCTAAATTCCAGTGGCGTCTGAGCCGTTTTCTTTTTGAACAGCTTGCTGAAACTTTGTGCATGCTCAAAACCCAGTTCGTAAGCAATTTCGTTTACGGTAAGTTGTGTCGTTGATAATTTCTCTTTTGCTCGCTCAATAAGTTTATGGTGGATATACTGCTGCGTGCTCTGGCCAATGAGCGAGCGTAGCATATCGCTTAGATAACCCGCAGACACATTCAACCGCTCCGAAAGAAAATGGACCGTTGGTACTCCCAGAATTACCGAATGATCATGATCCAGATAATCATCTAGCAGCGCTTCTGCCTTCAGTAGAATATCATTGTTTATATTTCTTCGCGTAATGAACTGCCGCTTGTAAAACCGGTTGACGTAGCTCAGCATTAGCTCCACCTGCGATATAATGACTTCTTGGCTAAATTCGTCTATCCGATTGTCAAGTTCATTTTTCATGAAATTCAAGATCGCTATCATTGTTTCTCTTTCCTGATCAGATAGATGTAACGCTTCATTCACTGAATAGGAAAAATAACCGTACTTCCTAATTTTATGGGCTAAAGGGGAACCCAGGAAAAAGTCAGGATGGATCAGCAGCAGATAAGCATAGGTATCCCTATTATATTCTGTACTACCCACCAATTGATTGGGCGCAAAGAAAAGCATACTTCCCTCATTAAAATCATAGTACCCCCTGCCGTACTTGAGTTTTCCGCTGTTTTTTGTTATAAAAGTTATCTTGTAGAAACTCAGGACATCGTATATTGGAGCCATATCGGTATTGAATGGATTATCCTGATTGAAATGAACCAAGCTAATCAGGGGATGCTGCGGTTTTGGTAGGCCAAAAGCTTCGTGACTCTCGGATATAGATATAAAGCGTTTTAACTTATCCTCTTTCTTTTTCATACAATAAATTTATAAAAAAACCTGTAGCTTATAGCTACAGGTCTTCCTTTGTGTAATTCTACCAGGGCACTTGACCGCCTTGTTCTGTGCGATAGGTAGCCGGTCCCGTAAAGCTTCCATTGGGTATATCTTCCGCCAGCGCCACGCGTATCGGCTCAAGTGAGCCTTCTTCCACCGTATCTGTACCTTCAAAGTTATTCAGGGCTGTCGCTGTAAAACCCGGACTTACCAAATTTACCTTAACATTTGTATTTTCCAATTCATTTGCTAGAGAAAGGAAAACACCATTTAAAGCGGTTTTCGAAGCGCCATATACGGCATCAAACCCACTACGGAATGCATTGTCCGGATCTGCATTCAGGGTCAGTGAGCCTAGAGAACTTGAAACGGTTACGATCCTAGATTGTTTTGCATTCCGAAGTAAGGGCAACAAGGCCTGTGTTATGGCAAGCGTGCCAAAGACATTGGTTTCCCAAACCTGGCGCATTTCAGCTATGGATGTGACGCTTGCCTTCTGCGCACTAAGAATTTCCCACATTGTACGACCGGGGATCCCTGCGTTTGAAATCGCCGCATTATTGACCAGCAAAGTAAGGTACCCAAACTCATTTTCTATTTTACCGACAGCATTCCTGATTGAATTATTGTCGGTAATATCCAGTTGAATGGCATGCGCTTCACCTCCTATCTGATTGGCGGCATCCTTTCCTTTTTCTAAATCTCGTGATCCAACAAACACATGATATCCATTTTCAGCAAGAGCTTTGGCAATCTGAAAACCAACACCTGTATTGGCACCTGTAACAAGGGCTACTTTTATTTCATTTGTCTGCATATTAAACTTATTTAAATGTAACAGGACAAAGTTCCGCAACTATGGGCGGTCAATTGTAGTTGAATCGAGGATATTTCTAACCAAATTAAGGGTATATTCAGATTCAACGGTTGGGCGACTGTACTATATTAACTGATGTGGAATGATTAATTGCGCGCGGGATACGTTGGTGCGGGATAATCCCTGTCGACATGCATCTGATTGATTAAAATCTCCTTGATCAGGTGATTCATTCGCTTATCATTGACTTCGATTTTTACGATTTTGTGGCTGTAATAGCTGTCGCTTTCAAATTCGCTTTGGATTTTCTCGGCAAATGCAGGCGATAGTGATTTGTAGTTAAGTACAACTTCGGTTTCCTTTTCGGCTATTTTTTTTAACGTCAAAGTCCAGATTACCCCATATTCCGGAGAGAAAAAGACTTTTCTCGGCGGCGGTACTTTCAATTTTTTATTCTTTAACGTGTACGTATACAGTATATGAACACTTGGTTTGGAAACATCTTTTGCCGCAGCCGTGACCAATTTATGGTACTCTTTCTCGTTATCCACAACCGTTTCAATGCTTATTCCCTGCTCCTCAATTTCAAAGCGGGCAGTTGAATCTGTACTTCCCAGGGCTGTGATTTTCATTTTGCTGTCGACAAACTGGCCGGACATATCGGGGATGCCCTCTTTTACGCGGTCAAAACTTGCCGCTAAACGCATCGGGACCAATTTAGTCGTCAGCGTTTGCCCATGTAGGCTACCCGCTGCAGCAATAAAAAAAAGCATTACACCAACATATTTTCTCATCATGATTGTTTTAATTTAGCAATTTCAAAATGATTAAACTCTGGTCTTGAGACCTAATATTAATGTAAATTACATTTTTTGTCAGTTGTTTTCTCCTGTTGTTCGAAATCTGGCTAATCACATTTACAATCCGCTGGATATTAATTCATATTCGCAAAAGTTGGCTAATCAGTGTAATGCAATAGCGCTACGACACAGCAGCTAACTACCGTTGAATCGTAGCCACATAGCGCCCAGTTGAATCGTAGCCGTTTAGCGTACAGTTGAATTGTAACCGCGTAGCGCCCAGTTGAATCGTAGCCGTTTAGCGTATAGTTGAATTGTAGCCGCGTAGCGCCCAGTTGAACCGTAGCTGAGTACAGTTGAACCATAGCCGTGTAGCGTATAGTACCTAAAAAGGTGTATCAAAGCCCGAGCTATAAAAAACTTAGCGTTTTTCCATCGCTTTCATGGCCAGTCCGGCTGCAATACCACCGATAACATACCAGGCAACCGTCATTAACTTCGTACGATTGGTCTTTTTTATGGGTTTGGCATCGAGTCCGGCCTGTTCCGGAATAGTCAATGTTGCGAGCCCTACCACAGTACCGAGCAAGGCTCCTTTCAGCAGCCTATTTTTCTGACCGCCATAGCCGATAAGCGTATATAACATGGCATTTGAGGCCACATCGGCGCCAAATGTAGCTGCTACCAGCGCATTACCTTTGGGTGGTTTAAATCCGGCGAAGCGTACTGTTTTCTTCATCGCCTCCTCACCCACCTTATCCACTTCGGGAGCCTGGGAATCAAATCTTTTGGCAGCGCTGTGCACTATATTGAGGACGAGTGCACCGATCAATCCGCCCAGCATATTTTTATTCAATCCGTTCATAGCTTGTCTTTTTACTTTTTCAATCTTGCTTGTTAAGTTCTCAATCTTGCCGAGCCCATAGATCGACAGGCTATTTTAGAACGAATAGACCAGAAACCTCAAAGAAGTGCCGGTCTTTTCTAACTATTTATCCATCAAATGGATTGATAGAAAGACAAGAGTAAGATTGAAATCGTTTAAAAAAGCTTCAGTTATCTTTAACAGAAAACAGCCCTTTTATCTCGGCATGTCTCTTTTCGATCAGAAGAACCGTATGATCGTATTCGTCCTGAACCTTCTGATCCCTAAAGAATGGATGCAGCTCACCTTCGACCAACTTATGCTCGGCAAATTTTCCCAGAAGTGATTTGAGTTTCTCCCTTAATCGGCCGATCTCTTCATCATTAAATGTGGCTTCTCTAATCTTAGCTCCGACATCCGCATCATCGTCCTGCCATTGATCTTCAAATTTTTCCATAATTTCATTTATTTTAAAGTATTCCATTCAATACCGAATCAGTCCCCTGTCGTCCCGACCCAATCTCGATTTCTTCAATCCGCTATACATGCCCCCACAGTCCTTTCGATTTCCAATTTTTACACGTTTAATGCCGCTATTCACATACTTTCACAGCCCTTATCGTCCTACTTTTGGATAACAACTTTTTTGCGGGTTGTTATTTAATATAATATTAATGGACACTGGGGCGAAGGGATTCGTTCCAGTTTTTTTTACAAAAATCCACACAAGAAAAAGCTACTCATGCGCATATGAACCGCTGGCCGCTCGCATTCTTTCACGGTACTGCAGTGGATTGGAACCCGAATGTTTTTTGATAAAATGCCGAAAATTGGATTCTTCTGAAAATCCCATTTCATAGGAGATCTGGGAAATAGAAAGATCCGTATGTTCAATATAGCGCAGCGCTTCTTTTAAAACGATGTCGATAATGGCATTTTTAGCCGTTTTATTCCAGACTTCTGTACATAGATTCGTTAGCTTTCTCGGTGTAATATGTAGTTTGTCTGCATAGAATTTAACGTTGCAATTTTCTTTATAATGTTTGTATACTAGTATGGAAAAACGGTTGGCCATTCCCTGCACCGTACTGTCCCTACCCCTGCTGAGTTCCATATCGAAATCTGCTTCCCATATCCCTTGTAAAAGGATAGACTCGATGAAGTTGTGCACGATCAGCGATGTTACAGCGGCGTTTTTTGATTGATAACCTTGGATATTTCCGATAATTTGCATCTTCATCTCTTCCTGTTTTATCCGGCTTTTAACAGCCTTGAGCAATCTTTCACTGTCAAAAAATAGTCCCGAATTGATCAATGTCCTGTCCAGGGCCGACCTTTCGTAAAACCGTGAAGTAAAGCGGATCAGATACCCGCTCGGAGTGCCCGATCCACTGAGGGTAAAATCTTTCGCAGGACCAATAAAAACCAGCGTATTGCCTTCCATGCAAAAAGAATCATTCGCCAGGCGGATCTCAATGTCATCAAATGGTACCAGGATATTGAAAAGATCCTGACCATGATACCAATGGGGAAACCGCTGCTGCTGCCATTCCTTTAAAGGTATAATTTCAAATTCAGCCGCTTTACTGTCCATAAATGAGCTATGCTATGTATCTATCCTTTGCTTGATGGAGATCGGATGTCATCATCAAGCCAATATTTAATTTCGTCCAATGTCATTCTCAGGTTGGTTTTACTGAAAATGAAAAGTGCACCGTTGGCCTTAAACCGTTCAAGTTCGGTGATATTATCTGTGGTCGTATACCCGAATACTTTAATCGATGGAAACCGATCGCGGATATGAAGAGCGGCCTCATGTCCATCCATTACAGGCATATTAAGATCCGCAAGGCATACGTCGGGCAGCTCGGTGGTACTTTCGAGTTTTTTCAGGAGCTCCAGTCCGTTGCTGCAATTAAAACGCAGGTCAAATGTCTCATTGTTGACAAGCACTATTTTCATGAGCGTCCGCTGAAAGAGACTATCGTCCACAAATGCTATTTTTATTTTGCTTCCAATCTCAGTTGCCATCTTCTCCCTTCTGCAAAATATCCAATGACAAATAGTCCTGTTCAGTTCCTGCTACGAAAGTAACCTGTATAGCCCCGAAAGCATTCTCCATCTCCACGCTGGTTGCATGAATTGCAGGTGGTATATATTCTCGTTTGGCCTTTAATTGATCCTTCATTTCCGATTCTGTTTAAGTTTGAAATATATGCGTTAGTTACATAGTACTGTAGTCCAATTCAGACTACAACTTTTTTTTAATTAACTGATTCATAAAGGATAAAAAAATGAAATTATCTATCTGAATAGGATTTGTCATGAAATGAATGGCGATTAAGGTGTAGTTTTTAATAATATTTATTAGATTATTTTTTGTAAGGTAAAATAGTTACATTTGATTATTGGAACTGTAGTCTGAATTGGACTTCTCTGGAAAACTTATATATTTATTTTCAGAAAATTAGATTCAAGTCCAATGATAAACTTCAAATTTACGCTGCTATATTCCTCCCCCTTTTCAACAATATCCCTCACGATCCTTGATGATTCTCAGACGGAACATGTGATCAATACTCCCCTTAAAATTTGCCCGGATTTATGGGATTTTGAAAAACAGCGCCCCCACAATATTTACCTCAAAAAAAATAAAAATTTAAATGCCAAGCTCGATAGGCTAAAAATCGGAATCGCCGAATACCTGAGCAATGTCACGGCAAAAAACAGCAAAATTTCGCATATCAAACTCCGCAAGATCATAAAAGAAAATTGTGATGGCACAAAGAGTTGTCGCCCCGCCAACAGCCTTCTAGATTATGTGGAAGCTTATATCCGGAGCCGTGCCCACCTTATTTCTGAACCGACTTCCAAGCGTTACCGGGTATTCCTCCATTTGCTTGAGCGATTTGAAGGCCATCGCAAAAGACACCTTTTGCTGCACGAAGTCAATGCATCCTTTGTTAAAGAGTTCCTTGAATTTGGCGAGCTGGAAGAATACAATAAAAGTACGATCGGCCGCACCATACATTTTGTCCGCACGGTGCTCAATTTTTTGGAGAAAAGAGGCGTCAGAACCTACGTTTATGAACTTGAACTTCCCAAGGAAAAGAAAGTCAATCTTTTTGTCACCCTCAGTGAGGATGAACTGGTAAAACTCAAGGAAACGGATGTCCCTCCAAGACTCCAGGCAGCTCGGGACTGGCTGATCATCAGCTGCTACACCGGACAGCGCATTTCAGATTTCATGAATTTTGATATCCAGAACCTCGAGATAATCAAGGGAAAACCCTGTATCTCATTTGTCCAGCAGAAAACGCAAAAAGAAATTCTGCTGCCTTTACATCCGGTACCATTGACCATATTGTCGGGCAATTTAAACGTATTTCCCGAGAAGCTTACCGCGCAAAAGTATAATCTGCAGATCAAGGAAGTCGCGGAACTTGCCGGTATCAATAGCCTGGTCAAAGTCCGCAAAAGAAAGGGCTTCCGGGCGGTAGAAATGTTTGTCCAAAAATGGGAAGCGATCACAAGCCACATCGGAAGAAGAAGCTTTGCCTCAAATTTTTACGGTAAAATCCCTACACCGCTATTGATGGAAGCGACAGGTCACAGTACCGAGCAGATGTTTCATCGCTACATCAGTACCATTGATACGGAGCGGACAAGAACGTTGGGACAGTACCTGGAAGATGCTTATAACGAAAAATTCAGGGTAGCTTAATTAGCGATTAGATCCGTAATTCGGTTACAAGTTTCCGTAATTGGGGTAAACATGCTGCAGGCGCTGCTTCGTAATTTTGGGTAACAAAAATAAGAAGCAGATGAAAACAAGAAAATTAGGCACGCAGGGACTTGAAATTCCAATGATCGGCTTAGGCTGTATGGGGATGAGCAGTTTTGCGTCCACTGGCGATATCTACGGCAAGGCCGACGAAAAAGAATCCATAGCTGCCATCCACCAGTCCTTGGAACTGGGTGGCAACTTTTTGGATACGGCCGATCTGTATGGACCCTTTGAAAACGAAAGGTTGATCTCCAGGGCCATACGCGGCAAACGCAACGAGTACATCCTCGCCAGCAAGTTCGGCTTTGAGATTGATGATAACGACCAGGTGACCTGGCGCATAAACGGTCGGCCAGAATATATCCGAAAGTCTATCGAGCGCTCGCTGAAAAATCTCGATACCGATGTGATTGACCTCTATTATATGCACCGCCCCGACCCCAATGTACCTATTGAAGAAACCGTAGGTGCCATGGGCGAGCTGGTTGCAGCGGGCAAGGTCAGGTACCTGGGCATTTCGGAAGTCAGTGCCGAGCAGATCAGCAGGGCACATGCGACCTTCCCGATCACGGCTGTGCAGAATGAAATCTCCCTGTTCGGACGCGAAGTAGAGACCAATGGCGTATACGATCTGACACAGGAGCTGGGTATAGGCCTCGTCGCCTACTCCCCTTTGGGCCGTGGATTTATCACGGGTGAGATCAAGTCGCCGGACGATATCCCCGAAGATGATTTCCGCAGGCTTATCCCGAGGTTTCAGGGCGAGCAGTTTTATAAAAACCTCGATCTGGTGCGTGAACTCGAACAGATTGGAAAAGAAAAAGACGTTACCTCGTCGCAGCTGGCCCTTGCCTGGCTGATCCAAAAAGGAATCGTGCCGATACCAGGGACAAAAAGAGTGCGCTATGTGGAGCAGAATATCGCAGCAACAGACATCCTATTGACCGCCGAAGAGCTGCAACGCATTGAGGCTATTCTGCCGGTCGGACTGGATACCGGATCCCGCGATGTAAGTATTCCGCTGCAATCTTAAAAAATATAAATGCCATGCCAGCAGAAAGCGCATGGCATTTTACTTAAATTAGGCTATCATTTAACAGGCAAAAAGAGCATGTCAAAGAAAGAACCCGTACTGATCAGGATCAATAGTATCGCCGACTATCATGAAGCGCTGCAGCTGCCCAAACCGCAGCATCCGCTTTTTAGCATCACCGATTTCTCCAAAAACAAGCATATACATCCAACGGTCGAGACCACCTTTCAGCTCAACCTGTACTGCATTTCCATCAAAGAAGATGCGCAATGCGTATTGGGTTATGGCCCACATCAGTACGACTTCCGGGAAGGCCTGATGACCTTCTTTAAACCCGGGCAGACGATCAGTGTTGATCCCGATACTGCCCATGCCAAAGTAGGTTATTCCCTTGTTTTCCATCCCGATTTTATCCGCACCTATGACCTGGCACACAAAATCGGCAGCTACAGTTTTTTCGATTACGAAGTCAACGAAGCACTTTTTCTGTCCGACCGGGAAAAGGAGCAGATCCGAAATATCGGAAAAGGGATTTTAAGCGAATATGACAGTCCGATCGACAGCTATAGCCAGGATGCCATTGTCAGTTTCATCGAACTGTTGCTGGTGTATTCGCAGCGGTTTTATAACCGGCAATTTATTACGCGTAAAGTACACAATGTGCCCTTGGTGAGCCGGTTTGAACAATTGTTGGATCAGTATTTTGAAGCCAAAGCCCAACACAAGGGCTTGCCGCAGGTGGGTTATTTTGCTGAGCGGCTGAATATGTCGAAAAACTATTTAAGCGATTTATTACGGTTGCAGACCGGTGAAAGTGCGCAGAACCATATCCAACATAAACTCATTGAAAAAGCGAAAGATCTGCTGTCCAGGTCGGAACTTTCCGTTGCCGAAATTGCCTATCAGCTGGGTTTTGAACAGCCACAGTCACTCAATCGTCTATTCAAAAAGAAAACGGAGCTCTCACCGCTGGAGTTTAGACGGAAGATGGCCTCAAGCTAAGATAGCATCCTTAAAATCTGCTGCATATTGAGCGGCGGGCCACCATACAGCAGACTTTTGATCTTAGAGGCGATAGCGAAGCGATAAATTGCGCCAGATTTCTGTCGCAAAATGCTGATCGGAATGCCTGTTTTCAAAAAACCAGTGGTCGCCTTTTTTTACGAGTTTTTGGTCAATTCCATCAAGCGAAATTGGCAATTCCGTATCGAGCTTTGATAAAGACTTTTTCAACAACACCAGCTGATAATCCTGTCCTTTGTAAGTTAAACGGAACACCTGTGAACGATGTGGTTCCCCGCTTATCCCGTCAATTGTGCCTTGCATAAATATAGATCTTCTAAAATTTTAAAATACAGCAATTACGCCAATACGAATACGATAAAAAGTATAAAATCGAGCAAAAATCAGCTTAACATTGCATTATTTTTATAACGAATATCAACAAATAATCGTGCCAAAGTCGATGATTTTTTTCACACATTTTGATTTCGTCATTTTGGCTACAATCAAGCTCAATTTGGCAACAGGTACCCGATGCCTTCTTTAGACATTTGTGGTATGGAATCAAACAATAACAGCATGCAAAAGACAATTTTCATTACAGGGGCTTCTTCCGGTTTGGGAAAAGCAACTGCCAAATTATTTCAACAGGCGGGTTGGAATGTGATCGCAACCATGCGTAATCCCGAAAATGAAACCGAACTTACCGGGATCGAAAACATCAGGCTATTAAAATTAGATGTTACCGATGCTGCCCAGATCAAAGAAACTGTAGCAAAAGCAATCGCTATAAGTAACATTGATGTCGTTTTCAATAATGCAGGTTATGGTTTAATGGGTGCCTTTGAAACGTTGAGCGACGAAAAAATACTTCGTCAAATCGACACGAATCTATTGGGTGTATTGCGGGTTACACAAGCCTTTATTCCCCATTTTAAGGCACAGAAAAGTGGTTTATTTATCTCGACCACATCGATTGGTGGATTTATGGGATTCCCGCTAAATTCCATGTATCATGCGACAAAATTCGCCCTGGAGGGCTGGAGCGAAAGCATGTCCTTTGAACTGAAAAAATTTGGAATAGCCATCAAAACAGTTGCTCCGGGAGGAATAGCGACAGATTTTGCAGGTCGTTCTTTGGATCTAAACCGAACTTCCGACTATCAGGACATCGAAGACAAACTGTTCGAACAAATGGGCCTGATGATGCAAAATGCATCCACTGCCGAGCAAATTGCCCAAGTGGTGTATGAAGCCGCCACGGACAGTAAAGATCAGGTACGTTATCTGGCAGGTGAAGATGCACATGCGCTCTATGAAAGACGATTACAAATCGGAAAAGAAGCCTTCAGGCAAGAAATCGCGAAACAATTTGAGGCCTAATTTTTTAAATCAGCAACTGCCTTGCGAGGCAGTTGTTTTTTGTAAATTTGTATAACAAAAAAAGGATGCATAGTATCAATTCCATATCCGAATTTCATCGGCAATTGTCCTTGCCGGCCCCATTACACCCGCTCGTCAGTGTAATTGATGTAGCTGGAATAAAACCCGATGAAAGCGACATCTGGGAGCAGTTCTACGTGAATTTCTACAGTATTTCGCTGAAAAAAGATGTTACTGCAAAAATAAAGTACGGCCAACAATATTACGATTTCGACAAAGGAACAATGAATTTTATTGCGCCCAAGCAGATTCAATCGTTGACGATGGCCGAAATCAGAAAGATGAAGGTCGAATGCGGAAAAGGTTACATGCTCCTATTCCACCCTGATTTTTTGTATACCCATCCCCTAGCCACCAAAATAAAAAACTACAATTTCTTTTCGTATGCGCTTAACGAAGCATTACATCTCTCCGAACGGGAAGAAAAAGACATTATAGAAATTTTTCTTAAAATCGAACAAGAATATCAGCATATCGACAAGCATACCCAAGACATTATTTTGTCGCAAATTGATATGCTCTTGCAATACAGCAATCGTTTCTATGAGCGTCAATTCATTACTCGGAAAGCGGTTAACCATGCGCTGCTGACCCAATTGGAAAAATTGCTGGACGATTATTTCGACAGCGAAGAAACCTTAAAACAAGGGCTTCCAACCGTAGAGTATTTAGCCGAAAGCCTCCATGTATCAGCACGTTATTTAAGCGATTTACTACGTTCCGTTACCGGTAAAAACACACAGCAGCATATTCACGACAAGTTAATTGAAGAAGCCAAGGAACAACTCACGGCGACAAGCCTTTCCGTGGCCGAAATTGCCTACAAACTCGGTTTTGAACATCCACAATCGTTCAACAAACTGTTTAAGAAAAAAACCAATGTTTCACCTTTAGCGTTCAGGCAATCGTTTAACTGACAAAACAGTGTAAAATAAATTTTAGTGCGAGTTGTGTGTTACATTTAAAGAAACCTGCGCTCCGGCAAATTGATGTGGAATAGTTAATTAGGAAGCTGGATATGTCGGCGCGGAATAAATACCGGAGGCTTCAAAAATTCAAAAGGTGTATCTTCCCGGCCATGGGAAATCAAGGATGGCAGAATGACCTTTAACAATCTTTAACTTTACTACCGCGATCTTTCAAATTTTATAGCGTATATTTACATTGTTCTATCGCTCAAGATCGAACGTAATAAATATTAAGCATATCTCTCGAGTAAAAATCCAAATGTCCCAGTCTGTAAAATTCAGCAATGTAAATACATTGTTCTCTAAAACGTTAAAACAAAAAATTAATAACTATTTTCAAAATTCACTTCAGCCAAGAACCGGGAATCGTAAGATCTATCTGAAAGCCGCTATTCTCCTGATCAGCTTTGCGGTATTGTATCTCCTTCTGGTATTCGCACCTTTGCATTGGAGTATTGCAATAGCATTATGTATCATTTTCGGAGCTAACCTCGCTGCGATTGGTTTTAACATTATGCACGATGCTGGGCACAATTCTTTTTCAGACAATAAAAACCTGAACACTGTGCTCTCCTACTCGCTCAATCTACTGGGCGGCAATATCTACTTTTGGAAGCTCAAACATAATATTGCACACCACACCTATACAAATATCGATGGCGAAGATCACGATATCGAAGTAAAGTTTATGCGTATACACCACGATCAGAAACTTCGGAAACACCATCGCTATCAGCGTTTCTATTTTCCGCTGCTCTATGGAATCTCCTATTTAGCGTGGATCTTTTATCAGGATTATGAGAAATATTTCCGTGGGCGCATGGGACATAAAACGGAGCAATTTCATTTTCCGGTCAAAGAACGTATTATTTTTTGGGTCAGTAAGTTAATTCACTTCAGCTTATTTGTGATTATTCCGATCATTTTCGTCGGGTGGCTGCCCACACTTATCGGTTTGCTGATTTCTGGTACTGTGTGTGGTATGAGTCTGGCCACAGTATTCCAGCTGGCCCATGTGGTGGAAGAAACCGAATTCAAAACCATTGACCAGTCAAAGGTCGAAGAAGAATGGATGATTCATCAGATTCAGTCCACCGCAAATTTTGCTACGGGCAGCAAGGTACTTACCTGGTTGCTTGGCGGTCTCAATTTTCAGGTTGAACATCACCTTTTTCCAAAGATCAGCCATGTTCATTATCCTGCGCTCAATAGGATTGTGAAGCAGACCTGCAAGGAATATAAAATACAATACAACGAGTTTCGGAGCTTCTGGACAGCATTTAGATCGCATTTAAAAGTGCTGGAGGCCTTGTCAAAATAACCTAATTATTAGCGCGTCGCTTCATTTCCTTTGTCCCTTCCCTATGGCCTTTATGTGCCATAGAAGTTGGTAGCTTTCAGCAAAAAAGAAAAGACCAGAAATCGCTAAGAAGCCCGGTCTTTTCTAACTAAGTTATCCATCAAATGGATTATTTTAAGGACAAGATTGAGCTAAACATCGTTTGAAAAAATTTCAATTTTCGATATGTTGTACAGAGCCTCTATCTTTTCTGTCAATTTATCAGGTAAAATTTGACAGTTTTGCTGCAAAAATTTCAGTTTTTTAAGCTCGGTACCTTTTTTGTGAGATTTTTAATACAGTCGGCCGACTGATAGATTTAAATTATTGTTATACTTCATTAAAAGGAGGTTACTATGAAACTTGCAAAAAGAAACTGGAACAATTTTTCACTTTTTTCGCCCATGTTTGATAATTTTAACCGCGAGCTTTTAAACTGGGACAACAAAAATTACTCATCAACAAGTACCACGGTTCCTGCAGTCAACATCAAGGAAAACGCAGACAGCTTCGAAGTGGAGGTCGCCGCACCTGGCATGGCCAAAGGAGATTTTAAGGTGACACTCGACGGCAATCTATTGACCATATCCTCGGCTAAGGAAGAACAAAACGAGGAACATCACGACAACTACACCCGCCGGGAGTTCAGCTACCAATCTTTCCAACGCAGCTTCGAACTTCAAAACGAGGTTGTCGATCAGGACAATATTCAGGCACACTATGAGAATGGTATGCTCCGATTGACAATACCCAAAAAAGAAGAAGCCAAACAGAAAGAACCGCGGATGATCGAAATATCCTAAAGATCCAGATAGCAAATTTAATGGTTAGCCTCCCTTGGAGGCTAACCTATTTTTTCAGTCTTTAATATTAAGATTATGAAAACGTCGAATTACTATATTGAATTACAGATGTACAGCCACGGACGTTATATCACTATCGCCAGTTTTGACCAAAAAAGCTGCGAAAAGATTATTCATGAACTGTTTGATGAACTGCGCGGTGATCTTGAAGCCTCAGACAGCAGACGTCTTCGCATCAATCTTCTTCTGAACGACGCTAGGATTCAGCGGACACAATTACGGTCCATCCACTGTACACTGGATGAGCTGGCCGAGAACACCAAGATTATCATCAAGAAAACCTTCCGCTCAGTAAACTTTGACTGACGGAAATGCATTGCAGCATACAACACAAGCTATCAGCCTATAGACCATTTAAACACATTTTTTTTACACTATTTTTTTTATTTCAATCTTGATTTTTATCAAATTGATTTTTAATTTGGGTGCGGTTTTTCAAAAAGGTAGCTGATACCCAAACCGACATTTTTTAAAAGCTAATATTCTATTTAAATATAAATTTTAGTTATTGGATCATGTTAACAGAATTACTAATTACAAACACAGACCAACGTTTTTCTTTCAGGCCATTTCTTATCGCACTTATTGTGCTGGCTAACAGTTTCTATCTATCGGGGCAAGCCTTGAAGCCCCTCAAATCCGGTTTCGAAGCGAGGCTCATCAATATTGAGGCCCCCAGCAACGAACCCTTTCGTTATACGACCACCTTGACCAACGGATCCGCTCAATTGGTTAACTACAACCTGAATGCCCAGCTACCCGATGGATGGCAGATTAGCTACCGCGTAGAAGGCTCGCAAGTGACTTCCCTTCAGATGCAGCCCAATAAGGCACAGGAAATCAGCATTGAAATCAGCTGTCCGATCACGGCCAAGCCCGATAAATATAAAATTCCGCTACGGGCTATATCCTCAACCGATACCTTAAAGCTTGAGCTCGAAGCAGTCGTCAAAGGCTCCTATGCCCTTGAGTTGACCACCCCCAGTGGGCGGCTAAGTGACGAAGTCGTGTCTGGTAGCAGCAAGGAAATTCTACTTAAAGTCAAAAACACGGGCACCCTGCCGCTCAATACCTTGGAACTGACGTCCCAATTACCCAGCCGATGGGAGGCAAGCTTCGATCCGTCGAACATCAAACAGCTCGAAGCAGGGAAATCTATTGACGTCAAAGTCAACCTAAAAGTTCCCGACAAAACTATTGCCGGTGACTATGCTTCCAAATTTGAGATCAAATCATCCAACAGCAGCGCCGACATTTCATTCCGTATGATTGTGAAAACTTCTTTGCTTTCTGGCTGGATCGGTATGCTTGTCATTGTGTTTGCCATTGGTTTGGTGTATTTTCTCATCCGCAAATACGGCCGCAGATAAGGGCGCTACAAAAAGATTATCATGATGAAGGATCCTATCATTCAATTGACAGGCCTGACAAAAAGCTATGGCAAAGTAACCGCCGTAGACCAGTTGGACCTGCACATTTATCCCGGAGAGATCTTTGGCCTGCTCGGCCCCAATGGTGCCGGCAAGACAACCAGCATCCTCATGATGCTGGGCCTGACAGAACCCACTTCCGGCACAGCCTATGTCTGTGGCCATAATGCCACGCGCAATCCGATCGCCGTGAAACGAAAAGTCGGCTACCTGCCCGACAATGTAGGTTTCTACCCGGATATGACAGCGCTGGAAAACCTAAGCTTTATTGCCAGATTAAATGGTCTTTCGGAATCCTATGCACAAGCTTCTGCAAAAGACATGTTACATGTCGTGGGGCTCGAACGGGAAATGCATAAAAAAACCGGTGCTTTTTCCCGCGGTATGAAACAACGTCTAGGCTTGGCCGAAGTGCTGATCAAGGCTCCCGAGGTTGCCATCCTTGATGAGCCTACGCTGGGCATTGATCCCAAGGGTGTTGACGAATTCCTTGAGCTCATCAAGCAGCTCAGCAGGGAGCATAACCTAACGGTACTGCTTTCTTCACACCACCTCCACCAGGTGCAGCGTGTATGCGATCGGGTGGGTATTTTTGTTGGCGGAAAATTACTGGTTGAAGGATCGCTCGAAAGCCTTGCCCATAACCTGCAGCAGCAGAAAGGTATCAGTACCGTCATTACCCTTGACCATGCCCAGGGCGATACCAAACGGTTTGAAGAAGCATTAAAGGCCCTGCCTGGACTCCGTGATCTTAAAGTGAACGGATTTACGATCGAATTAAAGACAGACAGCGATATGACAGCACTAGCGGTACGCATGCTGGTAAACAATGGCGCCGATATCGTTTCCGTGAACCGCAACGACTACCAGCTCGACGATATTTATAATACATATTTTGAGAACAGCATAACTACAGATAATGCCTATGAAAAATCCAAGGGTTTCTTCAAAAGATACCAATAAACGGCCATCCTTTCCGATGAAGGTGCTGGTCCGCAAAGAAATTGCGGCACATATCCGCAGCTGGCGTTTTATTATACTGATCCTGCTCATCGTACTGACTTTCGGCGCATCCCTCTACGTTTCATCCATGGGGCTCAAGGACGCTGTCAGCAATATGCGCGATCCTGATCAGTCATTTCTTTATCTCAAGCTACTGACCACAACGGATAATTCCATTCCGCCATTTCATGTTTTTTTAAACTTTCTAGCGCCACTACTGGGCATAGCCCTGGGTTTTGACGCCGTCAATGCAGAATACAACAACGGAACACTCACCCGTTTGCTGGCGCAGCCAATTTACCGAGACAACCTGCTGTTCGCCAAATTTCTGGCGCCACTGGCCGTGGTGGGCACATTATTTGTTGCGCTGGTCATGCTGATGATCGGCGGTGGTCTCCTGGGTACAGGTGTCCGGATAGAACCCCAGGAGTTGCTGCGTATCTTCGGTTTTACCTTGATCAGTGTGCTCTATGTTGCCTTCTGGCTGAGCCTTTCCATCCTGTTGTCGATACGCTTTCGCCAGCCGGCCACCTCAGCACTTACCGCGATCGGCATCTGGTTGTTTTTTACGGTATTCTTTCCTATCCTGGTCAATCTGGCAATACGTCCCTTTTTGCCCAATCCCAATTATATTTCGGAGCAGGAGTACATCGGCTATAATGAGCTCATCTTAAATCTGCTCCGCTTATCACCGAGCCAGCTCTATACCGATGCCACCACTACCCTATTGATGCCCTCTGTACGCAGCTTAGGTCCCATTTCCATGGAACAGATGGTCGGTGCCATCCCCGCACCGCTTTCCTTTCGGGAAAGTTTTCTGATGGTCTGGCCGCAGGTCAGTGGACTCTGCGCAGCCATGATGATCTGTTTTGCCTGGTCCTATTACATTTTTATGCGAAGGGAAATCAGAAGTTAAGTGTTTCCACCAAAGCAGCTTGTCAGAAACTGCATTCATAAACTGTAAGGCGCACACTCTTGTGCGCCTTTATTATCCCCCACTGGAGCTGGCCGAAGCCAGGGCAGAGCCAAAAACGCTGTACACATGATGTTGCAATTAAAGTTTCGCTTACTGAAGAAATAAAAGATCAATAGCGTGCGCCTTGCTATATTAGAATAAAAACACACTAAATAAAAACAAATTAGGCTACATTTTGGTATATTTGTATACAGTAAATAACAGCTGAACTTAACAAATCAGGCTATGAAAATTCTATTGACCGGAGTGACGGGGTATATTGGAAAACGTCTTTTGCCTGTGTTGTTAGAACAGGGACATCAAATTATTTGTTGTGTAAGAGATAAGAATCGTTTTGATACCTCGGCAATTCCGGGGCATGTTCAAGTTGTTGAAGTCGATTTCCTGGATAACGAAAGTCTGAAAAAAATTCCACTTGAAATTGATATTGCTTATTTCCTGATCCATTCCATGGCGACGCAGTCAGGTGATTTCCAGCAAATGGAAGCGCAATGTGCGACCAACTTCCGCAACTTTATGGAAAAAACCAGCGCGCAACAGATCATTTATCTGAGTGGAATAATTAATTCAGATCACTTATCGAAGCATCTCGACTCGAGAAGAAACGTAGAAAACATCCTGGCCAGCGGACGGGTTCCGATCACCACCTTGCGGGCCGGAATCATCGTTGGCTCGGGAAGCGCATCTTTCGAGATCATTCGGGATCTTGTGGAAAAGCTCCCGGTTATGATTACGCCCAAATGGTTGCAAACGAAATGTCAGCCCATCGCTATACGCAACGTGATCGAATTTATGATCGGTGTTATCGCCAACCCGCATACCTTTAACAAAAGCTATGATATCGGGGGGCCAGACATCCTTAGCTACAAAGAGATGCTGCTGCAATATGCTGCCGAACGAAAACTTAGGCGACAGATCTTTGTTATCCCGCTCATGACGCCGCGGCTTTCCTCCTACTGGCTCTATTTTGTTACCTCGACGTCTTATAACCTGGCCAAAAACCTGGTCGATAGCATGAAAGTAGAAGTGATCTGTAAACCCAATAATCTAGCGGACGAACTCGGTATTACGTTGATCAATTACAGGCAATCCATCCAATTAGCTTTTCAAAAAATTGAAAGTGACAATGTGGTTTCCAGCTGGAAAGACGCACAGACCAGTCACATTTTATCGGGCGGCCTCAGCAGGCTACTGGAAGTGCCCAGTTATGGTTGCTTTAAAGATGTCCGCTCGATTCCCCTCCACAATAGTGAAGCATCATTGACCAAAATCTGGTCCATTGGAGGAAATTCTGGCTGGTATTATGGCAACTGGCTCTGGAAAATCCGTGGATTCATGGATCAATTGGTCGGCGGAGTGGGTATGCGAAGGGGACGAAAAAATAAAAGCGATCTGGCTGCAGGTGATGCACTTGATTTTTGGCGCGTGCTGATCGCAGATAAAAAGACAAAACGATTGCTGCTCTATGCCGAAATGAAACTTCCTGGAGAAGCATGGCTAGAATTTAAAATCGAAAATAATATCCTGCTGCAGACCGCGACCTTTAGACCCCTGGGCCTTGCCGGAAGGCTCTATTGGTATGCCGTATGGCCTTTTCACGGCTTCATATTTAGGGGCATGATTAATAGAATAGCTAAACCTTAAAATAAGAATTCATAAACGATGATTTATAATGAGAACGCAATTGCTGCATTTGAAAGAAGATACAGAGCAAATTTTATAAACTCGCTGGGCGGATTTAAAAGCCTGGTATTGATCGGTACAAAAAACAGGGACGGAAGTGAAAACCTTGCCACGTTCAGCAGTTTGTTCCACCTGGGCGCAGATCCAGCACTCTGTGGCATTATACTTCGGCCGGCGACAGATTTTAGCAGCACCCTGGATAATATCCTCGAGCAGAAATGGTATACGATTAATCATGTCTCACCCGAATTTGTGCATGAGGCACACCAATGTAGTGCAAAATATCCAAAAGGTGTTAGCGAATTTGAACAGGTTGGACTTACCCCTGAATACCTGGAAAATATTCCGGCCCCTTTTGTCCAAGAAAGTAAAATAAAATTCGCCTGCAGCTTTGTTCAGAAAACAGCTATTGAGCTGAACGGTACAACATTGATCATCGGCCAAATAAAAACAGCTTTCGTACCCGATAACTGCTTAAAAGAGGATGGTTATATCGATATCGAAGAAGCCGGGACAGTTACCTCAAGTGGTCTTGACAGCTATCATACCACAAGCCGGATTGAACGATTACCTTATGCGAAGCCTTAGACAATCTTCGCTGAGATTTTTATACACAAAGCAGTTGATCCGACTTTGGTTGAAATATTATTCCTCAGAGCGGAAGATAATATGTAACTCTATTGAATGTATTCTTTATATTTAGTCTAATGGACATCAAGAAAAAATTTGGCAGTGCCTCATTTGGCGAAGACCTTATCTTACAGGCACTGAGTTGTTCTCCCGAGCCTACATCAATCTATACTGGAACAGAGATGACCATCCAGTTTGCCAATGAGGGCATGCTTTCCCTTTGGGGCAAAGACGCATCCGTTATTGGCAAAGCGCTGATCAGTGCTATTCCGGAACTGGAAGATCAGCCGTTTTTAGCTATTCTGCAAGAGGTTTGGCGTACGGGCAAATCCTATTCCGTGACCGAGGCACCAGCCAGACTCATTAAAAACGGTGTTCCGGTGACTGATTATTTCGATTATGAATATAGAGCCCTATTAGACGAAAACAATAAAACCTGGTGTATTTTAAACACTGCCCGTAACGTTACTTTAAGAAGGCAGCATCAGCAACAGATTCGGGAAAAAGAAAAAAAGGAACAAGGGCTGATGGAGGAAATGGCGGCAACACTCGAAGAATTGACCGCTACAAATGATGAGCTCAACAGTTCCTTACAACTTCTGGCAGAAAGCCGTGAACAAGTGCGGACAATTATTGAGCAGGCACCTGTTGGCATAGCGATGCTGAAGGGCCCGGAACTTATTATTGACATAGCCAATCCGACAATATTAAAAATCTGGGGCCATCAGTTAGCCGATGTGCAGGGCCGGCCCCACGAAATCGCAAGGCCCGAACTGCAAGGCCAGCCCATGAACCAGTGGCTCCGGGAAGCGTTCGAAAAAGGCGTACGGAAAACAAACAATGAACTCTCCATATTGCTGCGTCACAATGACGGGCTGCGAGAGGCTATCGTAAACTCGATCTATCAACCTATTTTTTCAACTGACAACAAAGTCACGGGAATTCTGATCATCCTGGAAGATATTACCGACCAAGTCCTTGAACGGCGGAAAAGTGAAAAAGATCAACACATGCTGTCCATGGCTATTGATGCGGGAGAGCTTGCGACGTTCTATTATGAGCCCAAAAATAATCTGTTCTCTGGAAATGCGCTCTTAAAATCATGGTTTGGTTTAGCCGATAAGGATCAATTGGATTTATCAGCCGCTATCTCTTCCATCATAGAAGAGGATCGGCAACGTGTAATGGCTGCCATAATTGATGCACTTAGCGAAAAGTCGGACGGCAATTACTTTATTGAATACCGTATTTTCCATGCACAGGCCCCGAACGTTAGACTCGTGCAGGCACGTGGCAAAGTATTTTACGATGCCAAGGGAAAAGCAGTAAGTCTGAACGGTACTTTACGGGATATTACCGAACAAAAAGCTGAGGAACAGCGGAAAAATGATTTCATAAGCATCGTTAGCCACGAACTGAAGACACCCCTGACCTCTATAAACGCCTATCTTCAATTGATGCAGCGTCAGGCATTCCTTACAGCAAACACGAGTTATCAAGACATTACGATGAAATCCCTTCGGCAAGTGCAAAATATGAAGAACTTAATCAATGGATTCTTGAACATCTCGCGGTTCGACTCCGGCAGAATGATGATAGAAAGAGAAGTGTTTGATCTGAAGGAATTATTTACTGAACTTGAAGATGAATTTAAATTGAGGATCAATTCTCATCAGATTGTCGCTGACCTGACGCAAAGTCTATCCATTGCTGCTGACCCGAATAAGATTTCGCAGGTAGTCCAAAATCTTGTAGAAAATGCGGCCAAATATTCGCCGATAGGAACCCAGATTACATTTGGCTATTTGCCTACTGCAAATCAGGATGTAGAGATTTTTGTCAGCGACCAAGGAATGGGTATTGCCGAAGAAGACCGGGATCAGATTTTCGAGCGATTTTACAGGGCAGGAAAAGATAAGGTCGGAACAATTTCGGGATTTGGCATAGGCCTTTATCTCTGCCGTGAAATTGTAGAACTGCATAATGGACATATCACTGTGGAGAGCAATTCAGCGGGCGGAACCACATTTAAGGTGCGGCTTCCCGCTCAGTAATGTAAAAATTGTTAATATTATAAGTTCTTTTCTTCGGTTATTAGCAAACACATACGCGGACATATCGGTCATTTAATTGCCTTTTTATGACTTTTCTTTTTTTAGATAGGCTTACTTTTGTCGCAAATGTTTCCCGTTCGGGATTTAAGAAGAGCAAGATGAAGAAAGAATCGCGCATCATATCGCTCATTGTAGGTGGCACTTTACTTATGGAGATGCTTGACACCACAGCGATATCGACAGCCTTACCCAAAATGGCACATGATTTTGAGAGTGATGTTGTACACCTCAGTGCAGGTATTACCTCTTACACCGTCATGTTAGCTGTATTTATTCCAATCAGCGGCTGGATTGCCGACCGCTACGGCGCAAAAAAAGTTTTCAATTTGGCGATTATCGGATTTATACTTTCTTCAATCGCATGTGGACTGAGTACCAACCTAACATCTTTCGTCATTGCACGTATTTGCCAGGGTACTGCCGGAGCCCTCATGGTACCGGTGGGACGTCTTATTGTACTCAAGCACACCGAAAAGAAAGATCTGGTTGAAGCGATCGGTTATATTGCCTGGGCTGGGTTATTAGGCCCTATTATCGGCCCAGTGCTGGGTGGATTTTTTACAACCTATTTTAGCTGGCACTGGATTTTCTTTATCAATATACCCGTCGGCATATTTGCGCTGTGGGCAGTGCATCAATTTATTCCAGCGATGGATTCCGAAAATAACCGTCCCCTTGATATTATCGGTTTTTTTATCAGCGGTATCGGTCTTGCCGGAATTATGCTGGGAACTGAAATGATCGGCGCAGCCAAAGGCGATTATACAAAACCACTGGCAACTATTGCGGCGAGCTTTGCGCTGATGGCCGTTTCGATCTGGCACTCCAAACGGATCAAGTATCCGTTGATTGATTATAGTATTCTGAACGTAAAAACCTTCCGGATTACGGTATTTTCAGGCTCCATTACCCGTATGGTGATCAATGTTGCTCCTTTTATATTGCCCCTTATGTTACAGCTGGGTTTTGGACTGAGCCCCTTTCACGCCGGACTCCTCTATATGGCCAACATGTTCGGCAGTATGAGCATGAAACCCGTAGCCATGTGGATAACACGCAGATTTGACTTCCGCAAGGTCCTGATCGGCAACGGTATTATTTTAACACTAGTAACCGCCGGACTCTCCCTGCTTTCCATACAAACGCCGATCTGGCTGGTGGCAATTGTATTCTTTTTCTCGGGCCTTACACGCTCGCTCCAATTTACCAGCCTAAATACCCTGGCTTATGCAGACGTGCCCAATGAACAGATGAGCAATGCAAATACGCTGTACAATACGGCACAACAAATGGCACTTGGTATGGGGATCGCCCTAGGCGCAGTGACACTACACCTGGCAAGCAGTTATTATCAGGATACGGTTTATCAGATGCGGGATTTCAGCTTGGCCTTGCAGCTAATTGCTGGCTTATCACTGCTATCCTTAATCGAGTATTTCAAAATTAAACCAAGCGACGGAGCCAACTTAAGGGGTATATCCTTAAAGAAAGAAGTTCAGAACGCCGCTTAGTTTTTTAAATATTAGATAGGCTTTTCGGGCTGTAGCCAAACTGCTTTTTAAACGCATGGGAAAAATGCGACAGATCTTCAAAGCCCAGATCAACAAAGATGTCCGAAGCAGCCCGCTTTTCTTCTTTTAGCAGATAATGTGCTTCGTCCAGTCTTTTTTTCAAAATCCATTGATGCGGCGAGGTTTGAAACACTTTCTCAAAATCGCGTTTGAAAGTAGCAAGGCTCCGACCTGTTAGACGGGCAAAACGCTCTAAATTGACGTTATACCTGTAGTTCTGATTCATAAAGGCTTCAAGGTCTATTTTATGCGGTTCAGAAAAATCAAACAGGATATTTTTGAGCGCCGGTTTCGTCTGAAGGAGGATTAGCAAAAGTTCCTTGATTTTGAGCTCGGTGAGTGATTTATTATTCAAATTACTTTGGAGAAGAGCCTTCATCGACACGATAAAATTTTCGAGAACCGCATTGACATCAATTTTAACCAGCGCTTCCGTCACGGTTGAATGTTCGGATCTCAGCTGATACTCATTCGCAAAATTCTTTAGCGTTTCGTCACTCAGGTAGATATTCAGACTTTCGCAGGCGCCGTTTGGTGGCGGAATCTTTGCAAATTTCACCAGCTGGTTCTTTCGGATGAGATGAAAATCGCCCGGATGCGCAATATGCTTGTCTTTATTGCCGGACAACATAAAACTACCCGACAGCTGATATGAAATCGTATGCTGAGCCACAAAATTTTCCCCTTTTCTGCTCACTTGGTGGTAACAGGAATAGACAATATCCGAATTTTCTATCATAAGACTCTCGATCAAGACAAAGCGCCGTTCGTACGACAACGCTTTGTCAAATGTATAAAAAATTAGCTTAGCACAGCTTTGATTTCAAGGTAGGGTTGCAAACCATATATGCCATATTCCCGTCCAATGCCCGACTGCTTGAATCCGCCAAACGGAACCATTGGGTCGTGACTGAATCCATTGATACAGATCCGCCCAGCATCGATTTCTGCGGCCACACGTTTTGCCCTTTCGCTATCCGCCGATGAGATGTAGGCTGCTAGTCCATAAGGCGTATCATTGGCAATTTCTATGGCTTCCGCTTCGGTTTGATAAGGAATAATACACAAAACGGGACCAAAAATCTCTTCCCTGGCAATGGTCATCGCATTGCTGACATTTGTAAAAATGGTGGCTTTTACAAAATTGCCCTCTTCCAGACCTTCAGGTTTTCCCAATCCGCCGGTCAACAAGGTTGCCCCTCCCTCAATTCCCGTTTTTATATACTGCTGTACTTTATCAAACTGCTTCACGCTCACCATCGGTCCGATGTTGGTATCGGCATTTTGTGGCGGGCCGACAACCATACTTTCCGCAGTGGCCTTTGCTAGGGCATTTACCCGATCGAGCTTATGCTGCGGCACCAGGAGTCTTGTCGGCGCTATACAGGCCTGGCCGCTGTTCATATAAGCGCCGTATACGGCCATCGGAATTGCTTTATCGAGGTCTGCATCATCCAGTATAATATTCGGCGATTTTCCACCCAATTCGAGCGTAATGCGTTTCATGGTATCGACCGCCCGTTTAGCGATGGATTTTCCTACGGCTGTAGAACCCGTAAATGAAATTTTGGCAATTCCTGGATTCTCGGTAAGTTCCGTGCCCACTACATTTCCGAGACCTGTTACCACATTGATAACACCTTTTGGTAAACCGGCTTCGTGAAAAGCTTCCATCAGCACATTCGTCTGCAAAGCACTCATTTCACTGGGTTTGACGACTACGGTACATCCTGCTGCGATTGCGGTAGCGACTTTACTGGCCACCGAACTGTTGCTGGCATTCCAGGGCGTAATGATAGCGACAACACCGACAGGCTGCAATCGCACCGATGCGGCGTTAATTGTCCGTTCAAATTCAAAATTGTTAAGCACTTCGATCATACTGTCAAACCAGGCTCCGGTATGTGCGTTGCTCATGGTGACAAATTGATGCGTTCCACCGTATTCTTCGATCATCGCATCTATAAAATCCTGCTTTCTCTTTTCAATCGCAGTTTTCAGTTTTGTTAAATAACCGATGCGTTCCGAAACGGTGGATTTTGAAAATGTCTGGAAGGCAGCTTTAGCCGCTGCAATGGCATTTTTTGTGTCGGTTACATCGGCTAAAGTGACCTCACCGATTTTTTGATTCGTAGACGGATTGATGAGCTCGTAAATTTCCGTTCCGTGCGGGCTTACAAATTCCCCGTTGCTATAAATCGTATTGACTGTTTTCATTTTGTTATTATTTATAGCACAAATTTAGCGGTACCCTTTTTATTCAACTTGGTAAAAAAGCTCAATTATACTTTGCAAAAAAGCTCAGGTCCCACAAAAGGTACATAGTCGGTCAAAGAAATGATGCAACGTTTTTGTATTGTACAGGTTTGATCTTTATCATAACGGGATTTATCAGTTCAGTGGTATAAGTTCTCATCGTCGGGGTGCTCGACGATTACAGCTATTTTTTCTTTAGCTCTTTTAGTACATCTTCCAAATAATCTGTTTGTACCTCTTGTATCTCCAACAGTTTTTTGCTTTGATGAATGAGCAGATGGTCTATTTTTTCGCTGAGCAGTTTTATCTCCAGTTCTGCTTTTAGATTTATCTTATAATCATGTTCGCCCCTGACACGATCTTTTTGCTCCTGCCTATTCTGGCTCATCATAATGATCGGAGCCTGAATTGCTGCTAAACAGGAAAGCAGGAGATTGAGCAAAATGAAAGGAAACGGATCAAAGGGTTGCCTGCTTAGAACAATAATATTAGCAATCATCCAGACAAGGATAAATGAAAAAAAGGTAATGATGAATATCCAACTTCCTCCAAATCTTGCAACGCTATCAGCAAGTTTTTGACCTACAGTTAGCTGTGCCTCCAACTCTTCTTGTATATCTTCGGAGAGAATCGAATTGTTTCGGATCGCTGTTATTACATCCTCATCTATAATCGCCAGTTCTCCTCGTTCCTGAACAACAAGCGAAGTAAGATAAAGCCTTCTATATTGATTTAATTCATCTATAGAAATATAATCATCGTTATACATATCCGGAAAATCCGATTTCAGCAAACTCAAAATACCTGTTCTGATGTCCTTACATTGTATTTCTTCGCCAGGTAAAATTTCCTTTTTACTTATATAGCTGGTTTCCATCTTATTTTATAATTTTCTATATCTGTAATTTTCCGACAAAATCTTCGGGAATGGTTGTAAATAATTTACGTTCTTATTTTCTTAAATCCATTTCCAAAATTTTTAATAATATCCGTAATGATCATCGATTCTTTTGATTTCTCTAGGGCCGTGTTTATTCGTTCATCGTTATTCTGATGTTCACCAAACAACCTGTCAAACTCTGCGATATGAGGTGTAATAATTGTCTCTGGAGAAATTTCGTCCAATAGCTTTTTATTACTTGCTATCATATTCAGTCCATCAGCATCTAGTAATGCTTATTTTTTGTCATCTTTAAAAAGCTGATCGACAGATTTTCCGAGTTTATCAATATCATTTTTCACATCTTTTTTAAACTGCTCATTTTCTTGTAATGTCATATCTTTAGCATGTTGCATATCGTTGTCAAATGCTACATTCTTTTGGCGAATTTTCTCCTTCAATCTTGCGATTTCAATTTTTAATTTGTTATAATCGTCATCGAGCTTAGCCCTATCTTTCGAATTTGCCTTGGCCAACTTAGCCTGTAGATTCAAAAGGTCATTGTCCATTTTCGCAATAGCACTGTCAGACTCCAGTTTAAATCGGTGCCAGACTGCTATTCTTTTTGTTTTAACCGTATCGGAGCCAGTCTCGATATCTTTGGTTTCTTGTTTTACCATTGTGGCTCGCCTGTCGGCGGACTGATTGCACCCCAATAAGGTCATTATGGCAATCAGAACTAGTGTTAAAGTTTTCATTTTCTTAAATAGAATAATTTTTGCAAAGGATTTAATAGCGTACACATCTCAAATAAAAAACGGCATGATACCATTAGAGGTGTTTCCTTTACCGATCATAAAAGAATATCGTAGACAAGAGATAGGATGAGTGCCGCACTTTTAGTAAAGTAGTTCAAAAACACTAATGGATAGCATGAAAAATCAAGTTAACAGTTGTTGAACAATATACTTAAAAGCATCACGCTTACGGATGCTCTTAAATATAGTTGCATTTAGTATTATGTATATATGGTGGCTCTTTTCTATTGGATTGTTCTTGTAAACAATCTCTTATTAACTAAAGGCATATTCATAATCAATAGATAGCTCGTTATTCACTTCCCATATACCGGGGGTGTTCCATGCGATCCGTTCTGCCTCTTCTTTTTGATACCAGGAATTTACTTTTCCACTTAAGGTTACCGTGCTGCCTGATACCATCACAAGGAGATTACTACCGTCAATAGCGCTTCTTTTTAAAGCATCTTCAATATCTTTTTTCTCAATCGCGCTGTTCGTATCGGATTTAACCTTTATATTATTGGTTACTCCTTTGATACCCATAAGGTAAATTACAGCATTTTTAGCCGCTTCCCGTTGATAATTCCATTGCAGTTCACCATCCAATGTGACCCATCCATTTTCAATTTTAATCCCGATGTTGTCTTTCGGAACTAGCCAGGCAGTCCGCAAAGCAGCCAACACCTCATTTGCGATTTCAGCATCCGTTTTTGCCCAGTTAGTTGGAAATTGAACTTCAATATTTTCAATCAATGCCCGCACGCCATGAACTCTTTTTGCGGCATTTTCAGCTTCCAGTTTTTTTGCATAACTGTCCACATAACCAGCGAGAGAAACAACTCCCTCATCAACCGTAACAGCGATTTCCGCCAAATGCAATTGGGGTTCCCATTGGATTGCCCGCTCGACATCTCTCTGCAATTCTGCATCTGTTTTCATCAGCTTAAAATTTACGAAACAATTAGATTATTGCTTCCTAATAAAGTTCTGATTAATAAAACAATATAGGTTATACAATTCGCATGGATTGTTGTATAATTGGTAGGTAGACTGAGGAGTATTAAAGATCTTCTAGATTTGTTCGCTTTCTTAGTGGAAGCTTTTTGAAAAATGTAGGTGTCAGCCCCGTGACCTGCTTAAACTGCCTGGAGAGATGTGACACACTCGAATAATGAAGCTGGTATGATATTTCTGTGAGGTTCAATTCGCCATAAAGGATCAATTCCTTAATTTTTTCTACTTTATGCAGTATGATAAAATGTTCGATCGTGATCCCCTTTGTTTTGGAGAATATCTCGGCCAGATAATGATAGTTTTTTTTTAGCCTGTCACTCAATAAAGTCGAAAAATTAACTTCCGGGACTTCTTTGGAATAATGGATCATTTCGACAATAATACTGATTATCCGTTCGATCAATTCGGCTCTCTTGTCGTAGAGCAATTCCAGCCCCGATTGATGCAATGCTTCCTGGAGCTTTAGTTTGATATTTTCAGAAATAGGCTGTGCTAATCTGACTTCGCCCAATTCAATTGATGTATAGACTATTCCCAATTTGTCAAGTTCGGATTTTACCATCATTTTACAACGACGGCTCACCATATTTTGAATGATAATCTTCATGTCTGTTGGTCCAATAGGACAAATAATAAATAGGCTAAATTATTTATCACAAAAACAAAATAGCTATAAAACAAACATGTTTGCCTGGCAATTTGTTTCAAAATATTTATGAGACAAACATCGACTAACTTTTGGTACCCTTCTCCAATATTTTAAGATATTCAAAAAATTAGAAAATAGGTACCTTAAAAGAATAAATACTCATGTGTTTCTATATCAATCAGTTTAATTCATCGGATTTTGATGTCTTTTATCTCTGGTTCCTCCGCATTAGCTTTATTAATTGTAATGTTTAGCAATCCGTCTTTATAAATGGCTTTTATGCGATCCAGGGTAGCATTATCCGGTAAGCGGAAGCTACGGGAGAATGAATTCGCGAAGAATTCTTTCCTTACATAATTTTCGTTTTCTTCTTTTTTCTCAACATTGTGCTCCGCACTAATAATCAGTGACCGATCCTCGACTGCCACCCTAAAATCTCTTTTTTTAAATCCGGGGGCTGAAACTCTTAGTTTATAAACACCACTTTTTTCAATGATATTTATCGTTGGTTCCATTTTTTCCAGTGCATCTGTGAATTCGTTTTCACTCCAAAAATCTTCTATCTGCGATACAAGTGAAGATTGAACGGGTTGATCGGGGGTTTCTGTGGTTTTCATAATGAGTTTGTTTTATGATTTGATACCTTAAAGTTAGATCTATAAAAATTTTCAGATCATGATCACTGCTATCTTTTACGACGATCATTATTATTTTTGACTAAACAGTAATCTTTTTATTTTAGACATAGCTCATATAAGCTGCGATGTTATGCTGTCCTCATTCCGTTATCTATTTTGATTAAATTTGCCTTCCAGCGATCTGTCAAATTGGTAAATATCTGTGTACAAAATAAGCTTTCCGTTTTCTATAAGGCAAGTCAGGTATGTAATTATAATAGGCACGGGTTCACTCAGCACAAAATCTCTCTTTTCGTAAGATAGTATTGCGTTTTCCAGCTCTGAAACTTTATATTCTGCACCATCGTAAGCCAATAGCATGGCGGCAAGACGATCCGCATTTTCCACACGTACACAGCCATGGCTGAGCGCCCTTTTCTCGCGATCAAAAAATTGTTTCTGAGCGGTATCATGCAGGTATACGGAATAGGGATTTTCAAATCTAAATACAACAGCGCCCAACGCATTTTCCTGACCCGAGGATTGCGTTATACTATAGTTATTAGGATTATCATTGATCTGCCTTAATTTTGATGCATTCACGGTGACTTTATTGCCCGATCCGTCATAGATCGAATAATTATGATCAGCTAGGTAGCTCCTATTTTTCATCATTTCGGGTAGCATTTCCTTACGGAAAATACTTTGCGGAACTCGCCAGTCTGGTGCCGTTGAAAAATAACTGATTTCACTTTCCAAAACAGGTGTTTTTGTTGTTGACTTTCCTACCACAACCCTAAAGCCGAACATCTCGTCGCCCTGATGTAGCTCCAATGTATATGAAGGGATATTGACCATAATATAGTAGGCGCTTTGCGTATTGATCCATCTCAGGCGTTCCATATTTATGATGATCTTACCTATTTCGGTTTGAGAAACAATACGATCATTTGCCGTGTGTACACGATCTAGATAAGTCTGAAGATCACTATAGGCTTTTAAATTAGGCTGGGCCTTAAGTATTGCTCCCTGGAAATCTGTCCGCATTCGCGCTATCGATAATATTTCATCTGCACAAAATCCATTGATCCTGCTGGTATCAATCTGAGTTTTTTGGTATAATGGATTATATTTTCCAAAGTGAAGGTCATTAATAAAGGTAATTAGGCCATCTGTGAGCAGTATATCAAAGAGTGTTCTTTCCTTCTGATTTTTTTCGGAGTGAAAATCTCCCCATTGTTCTAATTTTTCCAAAGAAAGTGCTTCTAGATGGTAATCGGACAGTGAGAGGCCATAGTGATCAGCCTTCGTCAGCAGTAAGAGCGCTATTTTCGATTGTTCTTGCCTTTGCCGACTATCTGTCCAATGATATCCTGAATAATTATCCGTATAGAACCTGAAAACCGATTTTGGATAATTCAGCTTGGAAAGATATGTATTGTTCTCTAGCGCTGCTGTAATTTCTGCACCTATGTTGACATTCTGTGCGCAGATCGCAGTGCAGAAAATAGAGAAAAAAATAACTACGAAATACTTAACCGCTTTCATGATATCTAATTTTTTGTTTAAAATTTCGACACCCACCCCTATCTCCGAATTTGTGTTAGGATGGCTAAACCTTCGAAGTGATCGAATAGCATAAACAAAGTTCTGATTTATAATCCATTATAGGTTATATAATATCAACTATTTTTTATATAATTGGTAGTAATTCAACGTTACTAAAGTGAATGTATTTCGACATAACAACTTCTTTTCAAGCCCGGTAGATAACGCGTCATACGCTCAAAAAAATGATTAGATTTATTTAAATTTACTTACGTCTATCCGCAAGAATAATTCAAGGAACGTCATCTTTATAATAGTGGAATTTATCAGTTCAGTGGTATAAGTTGGTCCCAGCCCTTATGCCGCAGATTATGTACATCATCCAAAAAATCTTTTAGCTTTTTTTCTTTTCGCATCCATTCGGTTACCTGCAGCAGGTTTCCAATTTCCATCGCCGTCATCTTCAACCTCAGACTTTGAAACACCTCCTTACGAAACTCAAGTTGAGTCGCATTAGGCGAAATTGGGAAACGGATATGCATCATATTCACTCTACAGGTGCTACTTATACGGAAAAACCATTTGTCAAGTCCTCTAGTTTCTAGCTCCTGCAAGAAATGATCGGCTTCTAGCCGCGTACCATCAATCAGTACAACTTGTTTTTTCCCTTTTTTAGAAAAATAGAAAGGAACATCAAACATACGAACAGCATCTTTTCGCAATGAACTTAGATCGAATCGAGCTTGGAGGTAAAGCACATCATAGAGTGATCCGATTGGGATACTTTTATCCAATGCGCTTGGAGGCAGTATGGTGACCACTTTTTCTACAGGAACTATTTTTTCTGGTAACAGATCGCTGAAAAGCGCCAATGCATTTGTTGGCGTAAGCCACCATAATTGGCCTCCAATAAAAACATAGCTTACATAAACCAAGCATCCTGTAGCGACAAAAGGTGTATAATGGAACAAATAATTTATAAAAAGCATATACGTACTACCGCTACGTACAAAAGCGATTAGAAAGATAAAGCAGAGGTATAGCATTAAAAGTGATAAGGAAGTGGACAGAATGGCCCATACCAGTTCTGATTTTGGTAAACTATTGGTCTGCACGCGTCCGCTTCTAAATAATTGCAATTGCGGATATTTTTTCTGCCAATGGATCCACAAAACTTTCAACCGAACACGAATGAGCAGCGCAGCAACGACTATTGCCAAAGTAAATGCCAATGTCCAGGTCCAATAGGCTGGCGTCCAAAATCGATTTAACTTAAATCCATTATTTCCAATAAGATTAAAAATCAAGGAAACGAAAAAACTCTCTACGAATAATTTTAACATTTTCATATCATTCCACGAAGTACTGTTATTAGGCTCAGGTTTATATTGTTTGAACATCTAATTTATTAAAATTAATCAAGTATTAAGCAAAATTCAATCTTGAAAAAGAGGATTATCCTCCAAAATACCGGAGGTTATTCTTCGGCATTCGCTTAAGTAATCTCTAAAATAAATATTTGCCAAAAGAGAATTTTTATGAAAGAAAACTTAGACGATGTCGGTTTGGCAGCTAAAGTTGCCACACTTCTCGCACTACCTAGGGTAGATCGCGCACTAGCGCTACAGCTTATGAGAGATAATTTTGTGAACTGGATGGAGCACAACTTTAAACTAAGTTCAAATCAGACGGAGCAACTTGAAAAACTTCCCGCTGAGCTTGGTCAAAAACTTGGAACTGCGATCAGCAATTACCTCATGCAGGACAATGTACTTCAAGTTCAAAAAGACGAAAAGAAAGATGAGGATCCAGATTTCACAGCATTTAGTGTTTACGGACTCGACGAATGGCTAGATGGAGAAACTAAAGCAGAAGCGACTCCCCTTTATATACGGATTGCGTACAGAAATGCCTAGCCTTATTATTTACTCCAGCCAGTTTTTCGAGCTCTGTTTCATGATGCTTGCAACTTGAGCCGGACCTATTTTTCTGGCCTAAACTAGTAACAAGCGTTTCTTTATAAAATACAATCTAAGCAATGAAAGGCCCAAAAGGACCTTTCACACTTTTTGGAGATAATAGATGTATACTTATTTTTCCAAAGGCAGCTTGACCCCCTCTTTGATTTCGTCATTGGCATGCAGCAAGATCTGATCACTCCTGTTTAACTTTCCAAAAACTTCGGTAGAATCATGTGTGGATACCCCTTCTTTGATATCCACAAAATGTGTCTTGCCATCTATGAGCTGGATCACATACTGCCTTTCAGTCGAACGTACAATACTATTGGAAGGTACCAATAACGAATTGGCTCCGGCAGACAATGGAATATCGACCTCACAGTATAAACCGGGTTTGAGCTTATTATCCGAGTTGGCGACATCGACCTCTATTGCCTCAGACTGCATGGTGCCCAAGGAATTAGCTGAACGGGCTATCATCCCTTCAAACACCTTATTCGGGGTATTATTAAAACGATATGCAACCTTTTTCGAGAGGTCTACTTTATCCACATAGGTCTCGGGGATCTGCACTTCCAACCGTAATTTATTGAGATCCTGCAGAATCAACAGAGGTTGATCATTGCCTTTCCCCGGTCCGACCAGTGCTCCTTCGGAGACGTTACGCTGTACAATCACACCATTGAATGGCGCTTTGATGTTCAGGTAAGATTGCAACATTTCAACTTCTTCCACATTTGCTTTTTCCGACATGGCGACTGCTTCGTCAGCTTTCATCTTCGAGAGGGCATTGTCAAGATCAAGTGGTGATACTGCGCCTTCCTCCTGTGCGGCATTTTTGAGTCTTTTATATTTATCTTTACTCGCAGAAGCGGTCTCCTGTGCTTGTACAAAACGTGAATGTGCGGCCTGTACCGCAGCGAGCATTTCTGGCGCCTCCAGCTGCATCAGCAGCTGCCCCTTTTTAACAACTGTACCTCTGTCCACGAGGATATGCTTAACAAAGCTATTCATCTTGGCATAGATATTTACCTCATTAAAGGGTTTGAGCTTACCGGGTAAACGCACACTGCTGGACATGACTTTCTCTTGTATGACTGTTGTCTGATAGGTACTGGCCTTAGCCGGATTTTTTGGCGTCAGGTCAATCGGCTTTTCGGTTTGACCGCAAGCGGAAAGCAAGCCTGTCAGTACTAGTAAATAGCCTATTTTTTTCATCCGTTTTATTTTCTTATTCATTACTCAATTGTGTCATTAAGGCATCACTGCCATTGGCGATTTTATCTTTAAATACGATTCTCTTCCTGTTGTATAGCCACTTCCATCTTTATCGCCCTAGTTTATACTGCTGGGTTTCAATTCCGAAAGAACACTACATTTTTTAGTTCACACTATACGTGTCATTTTCTACCAGTGGCTTCCGATGATCAGGCTCGTCCTGCGGCAAGAGTGATTCGGAATCGAAGGTGGATTTTTCCTTCATCCACACAAACAGGAGCGGCAGGATAAATAGGGCAGCAAATGTGGAGGCAAATAGACCGCCGATCACGGCCCGGCCCAATGGTGCCGCCTGCTCACCCGTCTCCCCCATTCCCATGGCCATAGGAATCATTCCGGCAATCATTGCCATACTGGTCATCAGGATCGGACGTAGCCGCGTTGTTGCGCTGGCCAGCGCCGCCGTCCTGGCATTACGGAAATCCAATCGCAGTGCTTCAGCATTGGACACGATCAAAATAGCGTTGGCTACGGAGACACCAGTAGACATAATCATACCCATGTAGGATTGCAGATTGAGCGTCGACCCTGTGAGCAATAGCATCGCTAAGGATCCAAGGATCACCGCAGGAATAGTCACCAATGCGGTCAGCGAAAGCTTTACACTCTGATAATTCGCTGCCAGTAGTAGAAATATAACAACAACTGCACAGGCAAGCCCCAACTGCAAACTACCCATGGTATCGAGCAATAGTGTCGACATCCCTTTCATTTCCACCACAACACCACGCGGTGGAGCCGGGAGTTCACGAATAGCCTGTTGCACATCCGCTGTTGCTGTCCCCAGGTCTTTCTTATTGATATTTGCCATCACGGTTAAATAGCGCCTTGGCCCCTGCCGGTCATACTCACCCGGTAGATATTGTGTATTAAAAGTGGCTATATCACCCAAGGTCGGTGTGAGCTGCCCCTTCACGAGTGGGATTTCACGCAACTCGTCCATGGTATTCATCACATATTCAGGTACCTGCACCTGTACCTGATAGGTATAGGTATTGTTTTCATCGAGCCACTGGATCTTCTGCGTAAACCGGCTCGAGGAAGTGCTGGCCGTTACCGATCGAGCAATATCATCCATCTGCAGACCAAGCTGGGATGCTTTGAGCCGGTCGATGGCAATGGAAATGGTTGGCAGCCGCAGCGGTTGCGCGATCTGCACATCCCGCAGATAATCGATGTGCCGCAATGAGCTGACAACCTGATCGGCATAGACCTTCAGTTCGTCCATTTTCTTTCCGGCTATGCGCACCTCGATCGGCGTTGCAGCGCCCTGGCTCATAATCTTTTCGGTCATATCAATAGGCTCAAAATTAAGGCGCAATTTGGGCAGTTTATAATGGATATTTCGTCGTAGAGCATCTTTGAGTTCGTCCATATTCACATGGTAGTCCGCATTCAGGTTCACCTGGATCACGGCTTCATGCGTTCCGGTATTGAATACATAGAGGTTGCTGACTCCATAGCTGCTGGGTACCAGACCAACATAGGCCGAACTGATGGCGACCTGATGGTTCACCGTACTATCGATTACCTGTAGAACCTGTTTGACAGACTCTTCGGTACGCTCCAGCCGGGTTCCATCGGGCTCTTTGATCCGTAGCTGAAACTGTCCATTGTTGACTTTTGGCATCATGTCCTTGCCGATGTACACAAATGCCGCTGCCGCAAGCCCCAGCGTAAGCACCAGATAACCGATGATGACTTTGCCCTTATGGTGCATGGAGCGGTATAGGCCGAAGCGATAACGCTTTTTGAACTTATCGAAAAAGCCCGGCGAGTCTGACTTGAAATGACCGATATGATGTTCTTTGAGCAGCCAGTTGGATAAAATAGGCACCAAAGTCTGCGCCATAAAATACGAAGCGATCATCGTCAATCCAATGGATAAAGAAAGGGGAAGAAACATCGCCCGGGGAATTCCCGTCATCATAAAAGAAGGTGCAAATACGGCCAAAATACAGAACAGGATCAAAAGCAGCGGCACGGCAATCTCCTGACAGGCATTGTAGATCGCCTTACGCTTGTGCGTACCCTGTTCCTGATGCTGGTGTATGCTTTCGATGGTCACCGTGGCCTGATCCACGAGGATACCGATGGCCAGGGCCAAACCACTCAAGGTCATGATATTGATGGTCTGGCCAAACAATGTCAGTAGCAGGACGCCGATCAGGATGGATACCGGTATGGTTACGATTACGATCAGGCTGCTCCGCCAGTCGCGCAGAAACAAGAGAACCATGAGACCGGTAAGCAAAGCACCGAGCCCCCCTTCGTGCAAAAGGCTCTGCACCGAATTCATAACCGCTACTGATTGGTCAAATTCATAAGACACCTTCACATCCTCGGGCAGCAGATTCTGGATTTCCGGAAGCTTGGCCTTGAGGTTGCTGACCACTGCCCAGGTGGACGCATCCGATGTCTTAACGGCAGGGATATAAACAGAGCGCCGGCCATTGATCAGTGCATAACTTACCGTCACGTCCGAGGCGTCCGATACGCGTGCGACATCTTTGATATAAATCGGAATTCCATTTTTTGTCAGAATAGGGATATCAGCAAAATCTGCGACATTCTTGATCAGTGAATTGATGGTTGTCACATACATCGTGTTGTTGAGGTGCAGGTTACCGGATGGTGACATCACGTTAAATTTCGACAATGCCATCACCACCTCGTCGGCGGTCAGGTTGTAGCTCCGCAGTTTATTGGGGTCAACATTGACCGTAATCGTCCTGGAGTTGGCGCCAAAAGGTGGCGGTGCAGAGAGACCCGGTACCGCAGAAAACATGGGCCGCACCAGGGTACTCGCCATATCGTAAATCTCCTTGAGGCTTCTTGTCTTCGAAGATAGCACCAGTTGCCCCACCGGTAAGGAGGAAGCGTCAAAACGGACCACCTGTGGCGGCAGCGCCCCTGGCGGAAAAAACTTCATGGCGCGGTTTACCTGCAGTGCTACCTGCGCTGAGGCTTCGGCCATATCGGTATTTTCGTAAAAACTAAGTTTCAGGAGCGTAAGTCCCTGAATATTTTTGGCGGATATATTCTTGATTCCATTGACATAGAGAAACTGATCCTGCATCCGGGAGGAGAAAAAACCTTCCATCTGCTGGGGAGACATCCCGCCGTAAGATTCAATAACGTAAATGGTCGGTGAATTGAGCTGCGGAAAGATATCAATCGGTATTTTCAGTACAGCGAGTACCGAAAAGAGCAGTAGGCTCAGGGTGATGATCACTGTGGTAATCGGCCTTCGTAAAGCAGCTGTGACTAGTGACATAAGTGATTAGTTAAAAAGTTGAAGAAAGCCATCGACATTGTTCTGCGCCACCACCTGGTGGAACAATGCCAGATAATAATTATACTTGGCGGTGATGTAATCGCGCTCTGCCTGATTGAGCATGTTCTGGGCAACATTGACCTCCACAATATCGATAAGTCCATTTTTATATAGGGAAAACTTCTGGCGGTAGGCGGCATTTGCAGCTTTGGTCTGACGCGGAATTTCCTTCAGACGTCTTTCTGCAGTCGCCACTTCAGTGGTAGACTGTGCAATATTCATGGCGATGTTGGCCTGTTGTTCCTGTAGCTTTTGACCAGCCTCGTCCACCATGAGGCGTTGCGTATGGAGTTTTACCTTTTTGCGGCGCAGATCAAACAGGTTGTAGTTTATTCCCAGACCAACGAGGTAATTACCTCGCTGTAGCCCAAAGCCATCGGCGAGCGAACCATAACTATTATCGCTATGTACACTGGATGCCCTACCCCATACAGCTCCCGAGAGAAACAGCTTGGGACGGTAACTGTTGGCAACCAGCTTTTCTTCCATTTTCGTTTTGTCGAACAATGCATTATAATAGGCTACCATAGGATGCTGACGGCCGCCATCGAGTTCAATTGGCGCGTTTTTTACCTGCTCGAAAAGAATCTTTTCGGCAGTGGTATCCGCTACAATCTGCGCTGGCGGCATACCCGCCAGCGTAGCCAGCTGAATCTGTAATTGTTGTTGCTGGTTATCCAGTTCAATGAGGCCAAGCTGGCTCCGCGATATTTCAGCATCGGCCATACTGGTATCCACGCCTGCCCGGATACCACTTTTAACCAGCGCAAAGATTGATTGCCGTATTTCCTGATTGCGGGCTATACTGCGCGACTGGATTTCGATCAGGTCATGCAATTTCAATAGCTGCAGGTAACTATAAATCGTGAAGGACTGTAAGTCATACTTCGACTGTTCAAAACGACGGTTCTCCACGGCTACTTCCGCCTGCGCAAGTTGGTCCTGGGCATTGAATTGACCAAAATTATAGACCTCCCACTGGAAGGCGGCAATGCCAAGATTGCTGCTCACGGCCTGATACTTATTATCGGCACGGATACCGCCATTATTGGTCGGCACGAGACCAAATCCGAAGTAAGGCCCCGGCACATTATTATTGGAGCCGACGTCTGCCTGATACGACAGCTGTAGGCTCGGCAGACGGTTGTTTTTGACTTCTGCGGCGCGCGCCTGCTGAACCTGTGTACGTACATAGTCGGTGCGTAAGGATGGCGCATGCTGCGTTACCGAAGACAGCAGCTGGTTGAGTTTGATAGGCACATGACTCTCCTGTCCATAGCTAAAGAAGCTACAGCAGAGCAGCACATGCCCCATAAGGACAAGTTTTTGAAACATATAAAAAGCTTATTTTAAAATAAATGAATGTTTGCGGTCCCATTGGAACCCACTCAATACGATTAAAATGGCTTTTTTATCATAAAGTCAGCTGAAGATTACGCAGGTATAGCCGTTCGAGCGGCAATATTATTTTGGCTAGCAGGTTACCAATCGAAAACGTATCCGAATTCGGAAAGAAGGTATTGAAAAAGTGGGTAATAGAAAACTCCCTTACTTTAGCGACAAAGTGACGAACTGGCGAGAGCGTCAGACAGACACTATCTTTAACATCAACCCAATCCAGGTATTCCTGTTTTCGTTTACTAAAGGCCTTGATAACGGTGATAAACTCATTCTCGCCCTGGGTCTTTGCCTGATGATATAATGAAAATCCGATCAGAGGCTTCACGATCAGTAGCATAGCGCTTACCAGTAAGAGAAATTGAAATATGACTCGTCTTAACATAGGTTGTATGATATCTAATGCACAGCATTTTGATTTGCGTACACTACAAATATAAACAATGACGCAGTAGACCATTGTAACATTGACGTAACGAAAGCTTTTGTAAACATCATGTTGCAATTACTTGCTCCATACAAATGCTAGAGCCATAATAAATGCTTATAAAATATCAATTAACCCGGGCGGACATAATTTATCCACTAAAAATTCAAGTTCACCTAGTTCAAATGGTTTTGCCAAGAAAGCGTCGGCTCCACAATCAGCAGCTATCGCTTTACCTTGGAGGCTCGCCGACATCATAATCACTTTTATTGAGCTGTATTTTTCGGATGCCTTAAGTTGCCGTACAATCTCGTCGCCGGCCAGCGATGGCATCTGTATATCCACAATCAACAGGTCAGGTTGTTTTTCGTCTATCGTAGACATGAGTCTCGGACTATTGGCAACGGGTATGACCTCCTGGTTTTCGTTCGCTAATGCGAGCTCTAATACATCTAATATTAGTGTATCATCCTCGCAAATAATTATTTTCCTCTTCATGATCTATGTTGGCTCAATTTACCGTTGTTTTTAATATGACTCTGATAGGCCATCACCCAATAACTCCTATTCTCTCTTTCAACTATGGCCTATTAACGCAAAATAGGTAATTTATTAAAGAATATGGTCGAACAATCCAACGTATTACACAATGCTAATACAATTTAGCTCGATCAGCTTTTACAACTCGTCCTGTACTTTGAATATTCGCTATTTTTTTCATTATTAAAGAGTAACAGTTTTTTTCTTATTTAGTACAATTTAAGTTTTATATTATTACGTATATTTCATTGAAAAATTAAAAGCGGACTACATGCAGTAGCCCGCTTTTTGAAATAATCAATTTTAACGTAAGATCAGGTAAATAACACCATTCAAACTGTTATAGTTTTGATTATTTTATGACCACATAAAGAATGAGTTCCAATTTTTACATTTTCCTCATTGCGGCATTTGCGACTGCGGGGGTTATCATACGGCCATTTAAGATCCAGGAAGCCATGTGGGCTACTGTTGGTGCCATCCTGTTAATCCTCTTTGGACTGATCTCATTCCAAGCCGCCTGGACAGGTATCGGCAAGGGTCTTGATGTTTACCTATTTTTGATAGGGATGATGAGTTTGGCGGAGTCGGCGCGACGCGAAGGTCTGTTTGATTGGCTTGCCTCCCATGCCATCAAACTTTCCGCAGGTTCGACGACGAAACTTTTTGTGCTTATTTACCTGGTCGGGACCGTCGTTACAATCTTTATGTCAAATGATGCGACGGCAGTTGTGCTTACGCCAGCTGTAGCTGTGGCAGTATCAAAGGCAAAAGTGAAAAATCCGTTGCCCTACCTACTCATATGTGCATTTATTGCCAATGCAGCGTCCTTCGTACTGCCTATATCCAACCCCGCCAATCTGGTGATCTATGGCGATCATATGCCATCCTTGGCGAGCTGGCTTGCACGATATACGCTACCGTCCATACTTTCCATCGGAGTCACCTTTCTGATACTCTATTTGACCCAGAAGAATAACCTAGCCCCTACTTTGCGGTCTGATATGGCTATAGAACAACTTGCCCGTGGCGGTAAGATGGCACTGGCGGGCATTGTCTTTACTTCATTGCTGTTAATGTTGGCCTTGGCTAAAAAATGGAATCTCGGGGTTCCAACCGTTATTGCCGGCGTCAGCACCGCATTATTGGTGTCCCTCGCTGAAAGAAAAAATCCAATTGCGTTTTTCCGTCATATTTCATGGTCTGTCATCCCGCTAGTAGCCGGACTGTTTGTACTGGTTGAAGCTGTACAACAAACAGGTTTGATCGGTATGCTGGCGCAACACCTGTCTGCCAGTGCAGAAGAGGCACCGGGAAAAACAAGCTGGTTGGCAGGAATCATTATAGGCGTCGGCAGCAATGTGATCAACAACCTACCCGCCGGTCTGATTGCTGGTACTGCGCTATCTCAGATCCAGCTGCCCGATATGGTTGGGAGCGCCGTACTGATCGGTGTGGATCTGGGTCCGAATCTGTCCATCACGGGATCGCTGGCAACAATCTTATGGCTCAAAGAACTCAGGCGCCATGGCTACACTATCAGCGCATGGAGGTTCCTCAAATTGGGACTGGTTATTATGATACCTGCCCTGCTAGCCGCTTTACTTGCCCTATTAATTTAAATGATTAACGTTTTTATTTAATGGAAGGGTAAAAGAGATATCGGTGCCTGGCCCTTCTTTATCGAGCACATGGATCTGACCACCATGGCGCAATATGATATCGGCGCAGAGAAACAGCCCGATACCGAAACCTTCAATATGGCTGTGACCTTTGGAGCGATAAAATTTCTCAAATACTTTTTTTCTATCCTCAGGTTTTATTCCTATACCAAGGTCGCTAATCAATACGGATATTTCATGCTGATCTGTTGTCATCGTGATGTGTATGGGTGATTTTTTATCACTGTATTTAATGGCATTATTGATCAGGTTGGTAATCACCTGTCCGATACGATAACCATCCGCTTCCAAAAATATGGTATCATCGGGCAGATGTAAGTACAGATCACTCTCGGGAAATATGAGCGCAGCATTATGACTTATTTCAAGGATAAGCTGGGTCAAATCTATCTTAGATCTATCGAGTTCGATTCCTTTAGCCATTACCATCACGGGGGCTACCATCTCATTGAGGAGACGATTAATACGGTCAGTGGCTTTGAGCGCATTTTCTACGAGTTTATTTGACAGAGCATTTTCTTGCGCTGTCAACTGCCTGTTCAGAAGCTGCAGGGTTCCTTTGACGGATGATAGCGGTGTCTTAATTTCATGCATGGCGATGCTCAACATTTCATCGCGCAAAATTTCAAGTTCCTTTTTCTCTGTAATATCAAGCGTTGTGCCCGAAATTATCTGTGGGCAGCCGTTCTCGTCATAAGTAACCGATCCACGTGCCTCAATCCAATGGATGCTATCATCACCATATCTTACCCGATACTGTGCAATATAGGGTATGTGCTGCTCAATAGCCTTTGCGACACTCGCTTGCATCGCTTCCCGATCTTCATCCACAATACAGCCCAGCATATCACTATAGCTAAATTCCATTGCTGTATCCCACCCAAAATTTCTTTTGCATTGATCAGTACAGGACATGTAATTTTTTTCCAATAGGCTAACTTCCCAGAAACCCATACGAGCCTGTGCGAGCGCCTGCGCGAGATGTTTTTGGGATACTGTAAAGGTAGAATCCGCACCGTGCAAGTTAATCATATAATTGATAGGTTTTAAAATTACTTCTCAACTATGCAAAGGTACGTATTATAATAATATTAGCATTATTAATTTCACTCCTTATGATATCCTATGAATTTTGGGAATTTAACTGATTTTAGTCAGCAAAAGATGTGTGTTATAAGGAGGCTGAATCCCCCATTCAGCCATCCTTAACAATCAGCAGAAACGAAATTCTGTCTTATTAGCTAGAACAGCTTGAAATTGAGATCGTTTGACTTAAAATAAAAATACGGACATCTAGTCATTGCAGTATTTTAAAACACACAGCCCGAAAGCGACTTAATGCACACTAATGAATAATTGCTAAATAACAATCAATGTTTTATATTTATAACACTGATTGTTATTGACCAGATTTAAAAATAAGCGATCATATGATGTTTATGTGCTATCGTGTAAAAAACTAATCTCCATGTTATGAAAACCGGCCCAACGTTAAGCGTAATACTTGTTGTTTTAGTAAGCTTTTCTCTTTATTATATGCTGTTTTTATTTTTCGGCCCCATTAAAAGAGAACTCGATACACTTACCCGGCAAGGGCTATTGAGCTATATACTTACTTATTTCATCATCGGAGTACCTATTTTTCTAGGAACTTACATCATTAATAAGCGCGAAGGCGTGTTTAAGAGCTTGGGCCTTTCTGGCAATTTTGTGACCGGAATAACATTAAGTCTTCTTTTTGTGTCGCCCATGCTGGCTGGTGGTCTTTTTATCTTCGGCCTGAATAAGGAGATCAGTATGCAAACCCTGATTGCGCAAACAGTCATCGCCGGTTTTATGGAAGAATTATATTTCAGGGGTTTTCTTTTTGGCCAGTTATTCCGAAAGACAAAACTGGGTTTTATCCCAGCGATATTTTTTGGCGCAGTCGTATTTGCTTCCGGGCATTTATATCAGAGGCAAGATATCAACAGGATGATGGGCATTTTTATCCTCACATTTCTGGGCGCAGTCTTTTTTGCTTGGCTTTTTACGGAATGGAATTATAACTTATGGGTTCCGATATGGACGCATACGCTGATGAACTTGACCTGGGTTTTGTTCGACTTTGACAATACATCGTTAGGAGGCGTTTACGCGAACATATTGAGGGGATCTACCATTGCCTTTGCTATCGTATTTACCATAGTTTATAAAAAGAGGAATAGGCAGCGCTTAGCAGTAAACAAGCACACACTAATCCTTAAAAAAAGCGACAACTAGCTATTCAACTATAACCAAGAATGCCATTTTACAGATAAATACGTCCAGAGACGATTGTGAGTAACCGGAACATCCCTATTTTTTTATATGCCGGAAATTGAATCGTTTATTTTAGTTTTATCAGCAAAAGAGATACATTTGAGCATAAACAAACGTCCTTATGAACAGTGCTACTTCCATTTTCGAATCGAACCATAAAAAATTAGGCCTGATTTCTTTCGATTCCTCCTCGCTGGACCTGGTAAACGGCGAAACGTTCCGCCATTACATTAAAATATTGCTCATTCCAGCTGGTTACGCACTTACGGTGGACTTCACTGCTTATGAAACCCAAAATCCCACCTTGCTTTTCATCAATACCAATCAATATCTTGACATTCAGTCGGCCAATGAAAATAAAGCCTTTTTAATCCATTACAACCGGGATTTCTACTGTATTCAGATTCATGATGAGGAGGTTGCCTGTGACGGACTCTTGTTCAATAATATTTTTGAGAATCCGATAGTGGACCTATCCGGCGATGAGCTGCACGCCATACCCCAATTATTCGCTCAGATCAGCAATGAGCTTGATTTTCAGGACCGCTCTTCGGAAGAAATGATCCGAACGTACCTCAAGCAGATTATCATCCGTGCAACGCGGCAGTGGAAAAAGCAGAACCTCCAAAATGAAACGCTCGACCTCGTCAGCATGGATCAGGACTTTTTCAGAAACTTCAGCCGACTAGTCAATATTCACTACAGGGAAAAACACAGCGTAGCCGATTATGCAGACCTACTGAACCTTGCCCCGAAAACGCTTTCCAACAAATTCCATAAACTCAATCTTGAAAATCCGAACGAGATGATCAAAAACAGGATCGTCCTTGAAGCCAAACGCCTGCTCCTATACAGCGAGCTTACCATAAAGGAAATCGCTTATCAATTGGGTTATGAAGACCCGGCTTACTTCAACCGGATCTTTACGCAGAAATCAGGAAAAACTCCGGCGGCTTTTCGGAAAGAAATTAAAAATTAGACTAGAAAAGGAAAAAAGTACAATTTATATCGACTTTTTGCTCTTTATTTAGATTGCCTATATGACATACCTTTGTCCTATAAGAAATTAACAATCAAAAATAAAGCGTATGAAACGTAATGCTACCGCCGTTTGGAACGGCACCATCAAAGAAGGAAACGGACATCTGACCACACAAAGTTCCGTTCTGAACCAGACCCAGTATTCATTCAACAGCCGCTTCGCTGAAGGTGTCGGTACAAATCCCGAAGAACTGCTTGCTGCTGCCCATGCAGGATGTTTTACAATGAAGCTGAGTCTTGATCTCACACAGGCGGGTTATACCCCTAAAAGACTCGAAACAAAGTCCATTATTACCTTGGATAATGGAAAGATCACACAGTCGGAACTGCTACTTGATGCAGAAGTAGACGGCATCTCAGCAGAAGAATTTGAAAAAATTGCCCGAGAGGCCGAAAGAACCTGTCCCGTAAGCGCAGCATTCAGCTTCAAAATCATCTTAAACATCAACCTAAAAAAATAATCACCATGAAGACAATCTATTCAACAATTTTAACATTGGCGGCACTCGCCATCATAAATTCCAATATCATGGCACAATCAAACCCCGCATCTCAAGACCCCAACATTGGCCGGGAAACAAGAGCATTCTTAAAAGCTTTGAACAGCGGCGACGGAAAACCGCTGGAAACACTTTCACCAAAAGACGCTAGACTTGTGTTGGTAGGCGCTCAAAAATCAGTAAGCTTCGATTATTCCGATATCCAGGAATCAGACAGAACCATTACCCAGGACGGGCAGACCCTAAAAATACATATCGTAAAACCCAAAGGTGCCCAAGCTGGCCTACCCGTATTTATGTTCTTTCACGGCGGCGGATGGGTATTGGGAGACTACCCTACCCACAAAAGACTGGTTCGTGACCTTGTTGTCAACAGTGGTGCAGTAGCCGTGTTCCCGGATTACACTCCATCTCCAGAAGCCAGATTTCCCGTAGCCATCAATCAGGCTTATGCCGCAACAAAATGGGTTGCCGAGCATGGAAAAGAAATCGGGGTCGACGCGAGCAGGCTTGCTGTTGCCGGAAACAGTGTCGGTGGGAATATGGCAGCAGTGGTGGCTTTGATGGCCAAAGACAAAAATGGTCCCAAGCTAAAACAGCAGGTACTTTTGTGGCCCGTAACAGACTCCGACTTCAGCAGAGCATCGTACACAAAATTTGCACAGGAACGGTTTTTAACAACGCCGTTGATGAAATGGATGTGGGATAATTACCTGCCTGACTTAAAAGAACGCGACAACAAATACGCGTCCCCACTGAAAGCTTCTCTGGAAGAGCTGAAAGGTTTGCCTCCTGCACTTGTTCAGGTGGCCGAGAATGATATTCTCCATGACGAGGGTGTCGCCTATGGAAGAAAATTGGATGAAGCCGGTGTTCCAACGACTCTTACAGAGTATAAAGGCTTTATTCACGATTATGGGATGCTGAATCCGCTAGCGCATATCCACGCCGTACAGGAATCTGTGCTGGATGCGGCAACCGCTTTAAGAAAAGCGCTGTTTGCAAAGTAAAATACCCTGCATTTCCAAAGAATAACACCAAATAGGTATCTCTGTTTGGTGTTTTTTAAGTTTATAATAGCGTCTTAAGCATGTATTTCCCCTAATGAGCGGGATTTCTTACAAAATCTTTTCCAATTCATTTCTATGATCCTCGCCCCATTGGGCCGTTACCGCAATGACTGGTATAAGGCTTTCCCCTAGCCCAGTCAGTTCATATTCTACTTTCAGCGGAAGCTGATCAAAGACGACTTTATTGATTAATCCATGTTCAATCAATTGACCAAGCTGCACATCAAGTACACGGCGGGTTGCATTGGGGATTTTCCGCTGCAACTCACCCGGACGCTTGATACCTGAATGAATGGCCCAGAGCAGGTTTATTTTCCATTTTCCCTGAACCACCTGCAAAAACAGGTGTAAACCGCAATCTAAATTAACGGGAAGCTTTTTTTCGTACATAGCTGATATATTTTACGAAGGCATAAAGTGGGTATAGATAAATTTATCCGTAATTGACACGGTTACTTTATGCCCTTAACTTTGCAACAAAGTAAATATAAAAATATGAAATACAAGTTATTTGGATCAAAAACAGGACTGCATGCCAGTGAAATAATTTTAGGAGCTGCCAACTTTGGAACAAGAAAAGGCTATGGAGCCGATCCCGAAGAGTCAAAAAAGATTTTAACAGCTTATGCAGATGCAGGTGGTAATTTTATCGATATATCGGATGTTTACCAATTTGGAGAGGCAGAAGAAATCGTAGGCAACTTTTTAGAGGGACAGCGAAGTAATTTTATTATCTGCTCAAAATATACCCGAAGTAGTGATCCCAACCCGGCAATCAGTAATTTAGGGAATAACCGTAAATCTATGCGACAGGCTGTTGAAAAAAGTCTAAAAAGGCTGAAGACGGACTACATCGATATTTATATGCCGCATTATGATGATGGTGTAACGCCATGGGAAGAAATAGCTTTGGGACTTCAAGATTTGGTCAGCGAAGGGAAAATAGTGTATGCGGGACTCACTAATTTCCCGGCATGGAAAGCATCGGCCATTGCATCAGCAACGAAAGTCAGTGCTTTACAAATTGAATATAGTTTGTTGCAACGTACCGCAGACCGTGAATTGATCCCGATGGCAAAGGAATTTGGTCTTGGTGTGATGATGTACTCGCCACTAGCTGGCGGACTGCTGACCGCAAAATATAGAAAGGGAGAAGCCGGACGCATCAGTCATTCTTCCGGCGTTGAATATTCGGAGGACGAGAAAACCAAACTGATCATTGATGAACTGGTGTCAATCGCGAAAAAATATGATGCCACTCCCGGTCAGATCGCTTTTGCATGGAGTTTATCAAAAGAGGCATTCCCGTTATTGGGAGCACGCAATAGCAATCAATTTGAGGAAATTATAAAAGCAGCAGATGTCACGTTAACTCCTGAAGAACGAAAGAAGCTGGATAAATTAAGCTCCATTAGCCTGGGGTATCCGCACGATCTGCTGAATACGGTACGTGGTTAAGTTACCGAATAAATAACTACGTGCTATTTATTAAAAGAATCCCAGTCAATATTATCCTTTGCCCATTGTGCTGCGGAAATCATTTCAATACCATGTTTGAAATTGTATGTGACCTCCAATGGCCAAGAAACACCTCTGCCGGCACCAAATATTGAACGGTATTTTTTCACGAAATTAGTAGGATCATTTTTAAGGTCCTGCTGTATTTCTGTCATATCGGAAAGTGTACGATCATACTTTCGCCCTGAAAGCGATTCAGCTATATCCACCAACTTTCCATATGTGATCGTATCTCCACCAATATAAACGATTTCATTCTCAATCGCTGGCTCCGCAAAAAATATTTCAGCTGTAAGTTTTCCGATATCCTCAGGCGTTGTGACAGTAACCGCAGTATCCCAGCCCCCAATAGCATTGAAAGATTTCTTCTCCATATCCAAAAGGCCGAAAAAGGGTTCAAAAAGATAGCTTGTAAACATACCGGTGGAAATAATAACCCATTTTGTAGCATTTTGTGATCGAAGAAGCTCACGTACATCGAGCTGTTCGTCAAATAGATCCTGAGCACTGCCCCGTCCTATCACTTCAAAATCAACTCCAAACTGCCACGGAAAATATCTTTTCACTCCAGCATCCAAAACAGCATTTGCCAGCTTCAGCTGAAAACCACCGGCACCGCTTCCATAGCCGGTACATGAAACAACAGCATCGTAATTTTTAAAAATAGCGACAAGCTCTGAAGAGGAAGCAGACAGATCTCCTGCAAGTAAATTAACACCCAATTCTCTGAGTTTGGCTATAATCTTTTTCTTATCTGCATCTTCAGAATTTATGGTTGCTTCTCTAAGCAGAACTGTAACTGTAGTACCGCTGTAGTTTTTGGCTTTATTTGCCATATGACGGATGACAGGCACTCCTAATTCACCTGCTCCCAATATTAAAATTGATTTGTTTTTCATTTCAAAAAAAAATTATCAGGAACTTAATCCATTACTAATGGATTAAGCTCCTCTTTCTTAGGCAAAGTTACGGAGCCCAATTCTGTCAAACAATAAGTTATCTCGATGTGTGCTGCTTACATCGATGTTAGTCTTCTGAGAATTAGGCAGATTAATTTTCGTTTCTTAGAAGTTCTATTGTCAAAATAAACTATCTTTAAAAAGCAACAAGCGCATTTTAATTAAAAAAGATAGAACACAATGACTGATAACGAAATAGCTGCGGCCTGGGATGATATTTGCAAGGTGCTAAACAAAGCCCAGGAAGATCTGAAACGTGATATACTTAGTCATATTGGTAATAAATGGTCACTTTTTGTTATTCATGCCCTTGGAATTGACGGTAGGATGCGCTTTTCGAATTTGGAAAGCCATATTAAGGGTATCAGTCAGCGGATGCTGACAAAATGTTTACGGGAACTGGAAAGAGACGGGTTGATATCAAGAAGCGTTTTTCCTGAGGTACCACCAAGAGTTGAATATGAGCTCACCGAGCTAGGTAAAGGTCTTTTGGTCCAAGTAACGCCACTCTGGTTATGGATTGCACGTCATAGCGAAGAACTGACAAGTGCGAGGACAAATTTTGAAAAACATAGTAGTAAGTAGCCTTTAGCATTGACATTTAATGATTTCCTGAGCATCAACAGCTCGATGATATTCCGCTGCAGATAACGCATCACTTAAGTTCAACTTTTGAAGCACAATTCCGGCAAACCTCACTTTTTGAGCAACTTTCCCATCCAATGATTTTTTATGATTCAAATAGCTGAGATGACTTTTCGAAACAGCTCAAAGTGGCGTACTAAATAATTGAAAAATCAGAATCATAAAACGTAATCTATAGTAATTCTTAAAGTTTATGAACTAAATTTGAACTTAAAATTGCGCCGCATGCCAAAAAGAGATTCTATTTTAGTGAACAGCATGAATTACAGCAGCAGTATGGCTGTTGGAATATGGGATGGTTCAACGACGGGCATCCTAAAAGCGCTCAATCCGCATCGACATGACCATTATACCTGCATGCTTGTTGAAGCTGGACAGCTGGAAGTCCTATTTGATTTTGAACAGCTGATCATGCCAGCGGGAACGCTTTTTGTCTGCCCTCCCCATCAGGTCCATCAGATCACCACGGTTTTAGGCGCATCCGGTTATTACATTTCCTTCGAAGGCCATCACATGACCAGGTCAGCCAAAGACATGCTTGATGCATCTTTAAATGAAACCCTTATTTTGTCCCTCTCAGCGCCCGAGCAACAATGGTTTACGTCCATATTGCACGCGTTCATAAATTTGGACAGTATAAACTATAGTGCCAATAAGGAAGTGCAGCAGCCACTGCTGTCAGCATTTATAACCCAGGCGGTGATTTGTCACGATCGCAGATCCGCCGCAGGGTCCATAAGTCACAGCCCCAGGGTTATAAGTATCGCCAACGAGTTCAGAAACCTTGTGAAGCGTGATTACCGCAGCCTTAAACGCCCCGCAGCATATGCCCAACAGTTAAATATCTCCGTAGCCCACTTGAACGATGTCGTTAAAATGGTGACGGGCTTATCCGCATCGGCACTGATCCAAAAGGAAATACTGAGCGAAGCACAGCGCCTGCTTTATTATTCACAATTGAGTATTAAGGAAATTGCGGTACAGCTAGGCTATAAGGACACCAAGTACTTTATCAGGCTTTTTACAAAAAAAACTGAGCTTTCACCGGGTGATTACAGAAAGACACTACGCTCCAATCCAGACCTGGATTAGACAATCTTATACTATTCAACTCAAACACGGCTTCTTTTTTTGTCCACCTTTTACCTTTGTTTGTCAGTTTTCCGGCATTCATTTTTTGATCAATTTTGCAGTATAGATAAGTTGTAAATTTAAATAGTTTAGCTATGAAAATCTTAGTAATCGGTGGTACAGGTCTTACTGGAAGGCTGGTCACAAAAAAACTGGCAAATCTCGGTCATCAGGTGCACATTGGCTCGCCTTCACATGGCGTGGATCTCATGACGGGAGAAGGTCTCTCCCAGGCGCTGAAAAATACAGAGATCGTAATCGATCTATCCAATTCCTCCTCTCCTGAAGAAGAAAATGCAATTCATTTTTTTCAGACCGCAGGAAAGAATCTGGTAAAAGCGGAGCTGGCTGCAAACATCAGGCATCACCTCGTACTTTCCATTGTCGGAACGGATGATGCGCTGGAGATCGGATATCTTCGCGCAAAGAAATATCAGGAAGACAACATCAAGAACTCCGGAATACCTTATACTATCATTCGTTCGACACAGTTTTATGAGCATACTGATGCCATCATTGCCATTCAGGGCCAGGGTGACGAGGTATTTGTTTCCAAGATCGACTACCAGCCCATTGCCCTGGAAGATGTCACAGACTACATTGTGCAGTTTGCGCTCGAGGAGCCTAAAAATGGAACAGTCGAGATTGCGGGGCCTACAAGGGCCAATATGGACGATTTTGTAGCAAAATATGTCGAGATATCCGGAAAGCCTATAAAGGTTGTTTCTGATGAGGATAGCAAATATATGCACCTCATCGTTCCTAAATCATTGCTCGTACCTGCTGGAGCGTATTGTGCCGGCAAGGCTCATTTTGAGGACTGGGCACTAAATACCGCTGTAAGTTAAGGAGTCAAAAAAGAGGAATCACCGACCTTTGCTGAGCTGGATGTCTTATAGATCAATACGCTCAGTAGTTGGTGTATATCAATAGTAAGTGCTGGAATTTTTTCAAGGTTCCAGCACTTACATTCCAAAAGATAAAGTCCCAATTATAAAACCATTCCACCATCAATAAGGATTTCCGTTCCGGTCATGAAACTTGCAACATGGTTATCTGACAGATAAATAACAGCTTTGGCAACATCTTCTGCTGTTCCCATTTTTTGTAGGGGAATTCCGCTGATTAACCATTCATCAAGACCTTCCAATGTTTTTTCGTCCAATCCTGCTTTGGTCATAATCTCTGTTTTTGTAGGCCCCGGACTGACCAAATTTACTCTGATTTTTCTTGGTGCTAATTCTGCAGCAGCGGTCTTCGCAATGGAATTCAATGCTGCTTTGCTTGCCTGATAAATCGAACTATTTGGTTTAGAGGTGGTCGCAACGTTGGATGAAAGAAACACCACTGAAGCACCATCATTTAACAAGGGAATAAATTTGCTCAAAGTAAAATAAGCTCCTCTGAAATTAATACCCATTACATTGTCAAAATTTTCGGCACTCATATGTTCGATCGGACCTAAACTTCCGGTGATGCCTGCATTAATAAACAGGATATCAATTTTTCCGAATTGCTTTTCAACTTCGGTTTTGAAATTTTCAATATCTTCCAATTTCCCCTGATCCGCCACAAAAGAAATAGCCCCTAACGCTTCTGCAGCCTTTTCAATGGCCTCTTTTCGTCTTCCGGTGATAATGACTTTTGCTCCTTCGGCAATTAACTCTTTTGCGGTGGCATATCCTATTCCACTGTTTCCACCTGTTACAATGGCTAACTTGTTATTCAACTTTTTCATTTCTTTATTTTTTTTACAAAGTTATCAGAGAAATGATATACTTTTGTTATCAGTATAACGGAGTATATCAGTATCATGAATTATATCACTTAACTTTGTAACCATGGAAAGAGATCAGACAGAAGAACTTAGAGCGTTGCAGGACACCCTTTATTTCATTGGTGGCAAGTGGAGAATACCTGTTATTAATTCGCTTTGCAACGGCAACCGACGTTTTCGCGAAATTGAAAGAAGTATCCCCGGGATTACCACACGAATGCTTTCAAAAGAACTGAAAGATATGGAATTAAATAAGTTGGTTAAACGAACTGTTTATCCCGATACGCCTGTTTTAATTGAATATGAACCCACTGCATATTGCAGGACTTTCGGGAATATTATTTCGGAAATGATTAACTGGGGTAGAGAACATCGAAAAATGATTGTAGACGATAAGGTTTAGAATTGTATTATATGTACTACCATCAGCTAAAATGCTGATGCTGGTAGTACGTATGAAATGCTTAGCAAGTTATCTAACAAAAAGATTGAAAAGGTCTTCAGCTCCAGCGTTGAACTTCTTGCCGTTAACATAAAACGATGGTGTCCCATTGACCCCGCTGATAACGCCGCCCTGAAAATCGGCATCTATTTTATTCACCAGCTCCTCTTTTTGTATATCGGACTTAAACTTTTCCATATCTAATCCTATTTTTTCCGCTATTGTAAAAAGATACTGGTCGTCAAGGTTCCGCTGATTTTCGTAAATGGCATCGTGCATTTCCCAAAACTTATCCTGCAAAGACGCAGCTTCTGCAGCGATCGCGGCCGGAAGCGCGTATTCATGCATTTCAGAAAGTGGGAAGTTTCTAAATACAAATTTCACCTCTCCACTAAATTTTTTCAAGAGCTTCTTTAGCACCGGATAAGCGGCTCCACAGTAAGGACATTGATAGTCACCATACTCTACGATAACTAAATCGGCATTTAGATTGCCTTGGGCGTGGTCAGTTGTACTGACAGGTATTTTTAATGACATAACTATTTTATTTTAAGATTTTCAAGAGCTTCCAATATTCCATCTGCACCGGGATTTACCGCCGTCGGTGATTTGTAGCTCCATTGGATGATACCTTCTTTATCGATTACAAAAAGTGCGCGGTTGCACTGACCTTCATTCGCATTATAGACATCGTATTTCTTTGCTACCCCACCCTTTGGCTCAAAGTCTGCAAGTAGCGGAAAGTGTAGGTTACGGGACTGCGAAAAAGCCAGATGACACCATTTGCTGTCCACTGAGATTCCGAACAATTCTGCGTCATACTTTTTGAAGTACTTGAGCATTTCATTGTACAGTGCCATCTGATCACTGCAGACTGGACTCCAATCGGCAGGATAGAATGCTAAGATCACGTTACGGCCCTTAAATTCGGATAAGGTGATTTTCTGGTCTGGTGTTGCAAATAATGTGAAATCAGGTGCAACAGTATTTTGTTCTAACATAATTTTATTGTTTAATAGTTGATATAGGCAATATGAATGCCGCTACCGGTAGAAAGAACGCTCGTAGAAAAACCTTCTTTTCCGGCAGCATAAGATTTACTTTTTAGGTTGAATAAAAATCTTTTTTGTTGGAAATTTTTCTATCTCGCCATCTGTAAGCCCAAAGTTTGTCACCACCACATCTTTAGGGTTGCCCGAAAGCCATTCGCTCAGATCAATAGACTCGTATTTCCCGCTGTTAAATCCGATAAGAATACGGCACACCGTATCACCCGTATTTTTAATGTAGTGCCCGGCTCCCATAGGTACATAGCCTACGTCACCTGCATTGAACTGTTCGGTGACTACAGTACCCTCGGCAAGAAAAACAGACATCTGCGCCTGGCCCGAAATATAATATTGCCACTCGTCGGCATTCGGATGCCAGTGCATTTCCCGAAGTGCCCCAGGCTGCAATTCAAGAATAGAACCGGCCATGGTCGTACTGATCGGAAATTCCTTACTTGTAACCAATCGCTGAAGACCACCCCCGGGAATAATTCTAGGCTGCTGGGCGTGAAGCGGATAACGATGTAAATTGGTAAGTTCTATGTCAGATTCTTCTGGTCTTGCAGCAGCATTAAACGACAATTCATCCGGGACAATACCTGCGGCGAAATAGGCTTCTTTTTTCGGCAGTACAGCAACTTCTTCCAATGTCAACCCTAAATTCTGTGCGACAATTTCTGGAGGCATACTGGCAACGAAGTCAGTTACGCTAAACGTGTGGTCTTCAGAAAAATTACCGTTGTCAAATATCAGGATGAAGTGACACTCTTCAGTTCCTGTTGCCTGGATCGAATGTCCATAACCTTTAGGAAAATACCATACATCACCCGGTTCAAAATTGTCGGTATAGCTATGACCGTCCGGATGAATAATGGTTGTACGAACGGTTCCTGAAATGACATAGGCCCATTCAGCAGCATTTGCATGCCAATGGAGCTCTCGCATACTCCCCGGCTGTAATCGCATCGACACACCTGCGATTCCGATCGAAGCTGGGAAGTCGGTTACAGAAGCACCTCTGGTGGTGCCACCATCGTTTGTGCGAGGCTCTTTTTTTTCTAATTCATACTTGAAGCTTAATGATGTTGTTTTCATAATATTGTTTTTTTAATGGTTGATCTTCCTATTTTTTACTATTGTAAATTTACCGAAGAAAGGACGCGAGTGATACTGGCTTTCGGTGAACAGGCAAATATGATCGTTGAACCAGCGCTATAGCAAGAGATTTTTAAAAGCTTATTATATTGAGTGGGAAATTCTTAATTGCTCCTTAACAAAAAAAGTGAACCATGCGGCTCACTTTTTTATATTTTTTGATAAGGAAGTTTTAGGATTCAATAAAGGCTAAAATATCCTTATTGATCGTAGCAGCCTCTGTCGTAGGCATACCGTGCGGAAAGCCTGGGTAAGTAATCAAGGTTCCGTTCTTTAAGAGTTTAGCAGATTTGACGCCAGCGTTTTGATATGGAACAATCTGATCATCCTCACCGTGCAGCACCAGAACAGGAATATCAACTGCTTTTAAATCTTCGTTGAAATCTGTTTCTGAAAAAGCTTTGATACCCTCATAATGGGCGACAATTCCCCCCATCATACCCTGTCTCCACCAGTTTCTCCGAATTCCTTCCTTAACATCGGCTCCTGCTCTGTTGTAACCGTAAAATGGAAGTGTTAGATCGATATAAAACTGTTGTCTATTGTTCAAAGTCTGATCCCTGATATTATCGAATACCTCCATTGGCACACCATCAGGGTTACTTTCATTTTGTACCATGATCGGAGGAACAGCACTGATAAGTACAGCTTTCTTTGCTCTTCCATTAGCATATTTGTTCACGTAACGAATGACCTCACCTCCGCCTGTTGAGTGACCGATATGAATGACATCTTTGAGATCAAGGAATTCAACAAGTTGGGCAGCATCAGCAGCGTACTGCTCAATGGTGTGTCCATAAATATCCTGACTCGATCTGCCATGCCCTCTTCGGTCATGAGTGACTACGCGATACCCTCTCTGTAGGAAGAAAATCACCTGTGCATCCCAGTCATCAGAAGATAACGGCCAGCCGTGGTGAAACATCAATACTGGTCCCTGTCCTTGATCTTTGTAAAAAATTTCTGTTCCGTCTTTTAGTTTTAAAGTGCTCATAGCTATTTGGTTTAAATGTGAATATGTATTTTCTTTTTGCTACTATAAAACTACACGAACAATTAGCCAATTTCAAAAATCATTCGACGAATGGGCAAAATGAGTCGTTAAACAGACAACAAAAAAGATCATTAAGCATGAGCTGATGATCTTTTCAATTACGTATTGTTCATGTAGAACTTAGTCCGTATAGCTTGCTAATAAACGTTGAGCTTCTTCGACGGCTGCGGTAAGGATCTGCACGACTTCGGTTAAAACACCTTCCGATAAGGTGTTCTGTTCGGTTGTAAGTTCAAGTATTCCCAGTTTATCATCAAGAATAGGAAGCAATCCCATAATGGCGACGCTAGTTTTAAAATCATGTGCTCTTAATTTAAATCTGGAGAAATCCTGACTTGCATAAGCGGCCTTTAGCTCCTGAAGCTGGCCTGGAACTTTGTCGATAAACTGGCGGGTGACTGTCCGCTCGAAAGCGGCGTCCCCCCTACTTACCGAATGCATGTAAGCAAGGTCCAAATAAGTATACTTCCCCTTATCCGCAATTTCTTCAAACTGCACTGTAGGCTGAAATCCGATGCCAAAATGTGAAATAAGCTTAAAGAGCTCTTCTTCATTGATGGGTTTGGAAATATATTCGTTCATTCCTCTGCTGAGGCATTTTTCTCGTTCACCTGCCAAAGCGTGCGCAGTCATGGCAATGATCGGAATATCCAATTGCAACACTTCCCTGATGTGTTGCGTTGCAGCATAACCATCCATCTGGGGCATCTGTAAATCCATCAACACAAGGTCGGCCTGATTATTTTTTAGATACGCTACGGCCTCCTGTCCATTGGAAACAATATCAAAATCTACATTCCATTGTCCGAGCAGATGCTTCATCAGGCTCTGGTTCATCATATTATCATCAACCACCAAAATATGAAGCGGTACATTGGATTGATCTTTAAAATAATTAGTATGAGCCAGGGGTGCTATTACTAGTTGCTCTTGTGCTATACCGTAGGGAATAAAAAACTTGAACGTTGTGCCGCATCCCTGCTCGCTCTGTACTTCAATGTCGCCATGCTGGAGCAGTACGAGGTTTTTTACGATAGACAAGCCGAGTCCTGTTCCGCCATAATTGCGGGTAATGGAATCTTCGCCTTGATTAAAACGTTCAAACACTTCATTGAGTTTTTCCTTGTCAATTCCAATTCCTGTATCTGTGACGACAAATCCAACCACAACTTCCTTTTCGCTCCTGCTCTTTTGGTAAATTTCGATATGTATACTGCCCTGTTTGGTAAATTTAATGGCATTTCCAATCAAGTTTACCAAAATCTGGGTTAACCTGGTTGCATCGCCTGTCAGTGTATCCGGAATGGATGGATCGACCTTACTAGAGATTGAAAGCCCCTTTTCTTTTGCCCGTTGAACAAAAAATGTTTCAACAGAATTTAACAATCCACTGATACTGAATGTACCGACAGTGATGCGCATCATACCAGCCTCGATTTTGGAAAGGTCCAAAATATCGTTGATGATCGTCATCAAATTCTCTCCTGATTGTTGAATGGATGATACAAACTCAGAAGAAGTCGCGTCCAGACTTCTTTTTTGCAGCAGGTTTGTAAATCCGAGAATTCCACTGAGCGGGGTTCTGATTTCGTGGCTCATATTGGCAAGGAAGTTCTCCTTGGTCTGCGCTGCAATGGAAGCTTTCTTTTCCGCAGCGTCCAGTTCCTCGATCAGCACACGTTGCCGGCGGAACTGGCGTAGGATATGGAAACCGACTATCGAACCGCTCAAAATCAATAAAACCAATAGGGAAATATCGTATAGCCGTGCTTTTCTGCCCATTTCCTCACTTTGCAAGCTGAGCTCACTCATGTGCAATTGCCTACTTTTATAGATCTTCGCTGTTATTCCCGTAATTTCGTTTGAAATGATTCGGGCTCTTGGATTGGCAATTGAGGTTTGATCATCCATGTTTCCAAGAGAATTATACCGTGCCAAAAGCTGATCACGGACTATTTTTTTGTCCATTGCAAGGACGCCCAGCCGTTGTATCAGCTTTTCTTCAACAGGATCGGAATTATCCCTGGACAAGGAATCCAGAAAGTTCTCGATCTGATTTATCTTTTTATCGATACCTTCCAGGTGGGTCGTATCGTTAGTGGCTATTGATGCTCTGATCCTACTTTCCACACCAAGGATATCGCGATCGATTTCCCGCAGATGATTGCTCGCACGCAGCTCGTTCAGCAATGTGTTATTGTTATGGATAAGTGCTTCTGTATTTCTGGCCGAATTGACCTGAACGGCAATCAGCAGTATTGTTCCCGCTATAAATGTCAGAATTATAAAATAGCTAAACCGTTTACTGTTCATTATAGAATTACTTGTCATAAACAAAAGTTAAGAGGATTGGTTAAGTAATAGCTTAAGAAAAAAAACAGTAGGTGATTTAAAATACATTCATTCTTGTATTTAAAGCCTTGCGATACGCATCTGCTACCGGAATGAATGTACCGTTTATCACAATACCTCCGTCCTGTAAAGTATCTATTTTACTGATTGATACAATAAAGGACCGATGCACCCTGATAAAATCATTCTTCGGTAAACGCTCTTCCGCAGTTTTCATCTTGCCATGAATGGCAAACATCTTTTCTTTTGTATAAAATTTTACATAATCTCCCATTGCCTCAGCGTAAAAGATATCTTCAAGCTTCAGGCGTCTTGTCACGTTAGCATCTCGGACAAACAAAAATTCATCATTGCTGATATGCACATGGTCTTTTCGGCTATCCAGGATTGCCTGGGCTTTCTCCACGGCCTGTAAAAACCGGACAGGAGAAATGGGCTTTAAAATATAATCCGCGATATTAAGCTCAAAAGCCTCGATTGCATATTCCTTTTTGGAGGAAGTGAAAATGATGATTGTATCTTTACCAGATAAACTTTTGGTAAGCTCAATACCTGTCATTTCAGGCATTTCAATATCTAGAAAGAGCAGGTCAACCTCGTTTTTCTGAATAAAATGGTAGGCCTCCATAGCGTTTGAAAATTCCTGCACGATGGTAAGATCCGGAACCTGCTTTGCCAAATGGGCCAAGGTCGTTCTTGCAATATCATTATCGTCAACAATCAGAGCTTTCATAGTAATAAGTATATATGTTAATATGACAAATATACTTATTACTTTCTTTTTTTATCGCTAACCAATAGCTCCTATCTAAAATAGGAACGGATCATCCATGCCATCTCCTCATGGCTTTCCATCAGTCCCGTAATGAAGTCGCTGGTTCCATAATCTTTATATTCCTCGGCAAAAGGTGTAATATTTCCACGTAAAAATTCAATGATACTTTCGTGGTCTGCCAGCAGGTCTTTCATGTAGCCAAGACCATCATTCGTCCTGTCACTATACTCGGTAAGGTGAGTTAGTTCCAGGTAGCTCTTCAGGGTTGCTGGTGCATAATGCCCGATTTTTCGAAGGCGTTCTGCAACGCTATCAATAAGTTCGTCCAACTGCTTGTACTGCTCTTCAAAGAATATGTGGTTTGCGTGAAAATTGTCCCCCGTAACGTTCCAGTGTGCATTTCGGGTCTTGATATAAAGGACAGTTAAATCAGCCAATAATTTTGCCAATTGTGCAGCAACAGCATCTTTGCTTACTTCGTTTATTCCAATGTTTGCTTTCATGGTATTTATAAATTGAGTGTTTGATAATTATATTTTATAAGTAATCTGATCTTTTAGCATTCCATAAAACTTCATTTCTACCAGCTCCGCGAATGCCCAGGTACAGATTAATTTGTCAAATAATGTATTTTCCTTTTTAAAGAAATTTTAAAAAGGCTGGTTGTATATCCCTGTAAGGGCTTTATTTTCGATACTTTTAGCAAAGTTCGGAGTCTCCTCATGGTTATGTGCATCCGAAGCTGCCTGTCTTGCTGCAGCTGCATCCGAAAGATTAATACCATTTTCTTTGATATAGGCCAGCATTTCAGGAGTAGCAGTTGCATGGATCTCATTGGTGTATAGACAGGTATTGTCATCAATTTTGGTGGCCCTAAGCTCCCAAAGCACCTGAACTTTTGTACGGCCTCCTTTGGTAATGGAATCGGAAATAGAAAGCATCCGACAGTAGTCAGGCTCATGGACAACAGCTACGTAGTGCTGTACCATTAAGGCATCTCCTATTGTTTCGACATTCAGTGATACAGGTTCTCCGTCAAATGTTGTGGAGATTGCTGCACCGATATGCTGGGTAGAGCATCTCTGATATTCTGCGTCTGGCAGGTTCAATAACCAATCGGCGATATTTACCTTCTCAATTGGTGCATGGATAATTGCTGTTACTGCTGAATGTGACAATGCGTTTTCTGAGGTTTGAATAATTTCCATAATACTGTTTTTTAAATGGTTGTTTTATTTACTGATGTAAATCTAGGCCCATTTACCGTCCGTCCAATTCACTATCCATCAGACGGGCATAAAGTATCGTTAAAAAGGGAATATTAATCGTTGAGGCGATGATGGTTGAAATCCGCTGCAAAACGCGCAGTAGCTCTCCGTTTTTTGCGGTCAGGGTGTCAGTAAATGTTCTGATGTAATCTGATGGTTTCCTTACAATTTATTTCAGCCTTAAGAACGGCATTTTAGAAGAAATACCTAGAGAAGGTTTTTTGGTTAAACCTCACAGCCAACTGGATTTTAGTTGGACTTTTGCTACTTGGTGTTAAATCCGATTTGAAACGGGCTTTGCGATCTCATTTGGTGTCTTTCCGAATTCTTTCTTGAATGCAAATGAAAAATGCGACAGATCTTCAAACCCTACTTCGAGATAGACATCACTCGGCTTTCTGGATTGCTCGGCAATTTGAAAATAGGCCTCCTGCAATCTTTTTTTCTTGAGCCAGGTGCCCGGAGCCATTCCGAATACACGCTGAAAATCCCGCTTGAAGGTCGATAGGCTCCTCCCCGTAAAAAATGCAAACTTTTCCAGGCTGATGTTAAACCTAAAATTTTTGTTCATGTATTCCTTTAAATTAATCCGATCAGGTAACGAGAAATTGAACAATATATGAATGAGGTCAGGATTCGATTTCAATAGAATAATCAGTAATTCCTCTCTCTTGACATCAACAAAATCTGCACTGATCTCCAGATCGCCGGTATAATACGGTTCCAGGGATATTATAAAATTCTTAATGAGCTTATTTTCTGGAATAAAAATAAAGGCGTCGCCGATGGCTGATGGCCGGATTTCATAAACATGGCGTTCAAGAAAGCGCTTCAGGAATTCCTCATCCAGGGTAATGATGATTTTTTCAAATTCATCATTGTCTTTATATTTTGTATAACGTACCAAATGATTTTTCCGGGCGATACAATAGTCGCCCGGTTTCATGCTGTAGTTTTTTTCGCCATCATAAGCCTTCATATCTCCCTTCAATAAGTAGAGAAAATAGTTTTCCGGTATATAGTTTTCGGGAGAGATCTCCGGACCCAGATGACAGGATTGGATGTTGTTTACTTTCATGGTTTACCAAATATACTGATCCCTAGCGTTTAATCCTGTGCCTGACTGAACTTTAAACTGTCCACGCTTGCAAGTATCGCCTGTTCTTTCGCACGGGGGTGCCAGCCGAGCATTTCTGTCGCTTTTTTGTTGGACATCTTTGTATACTCTTGGGGTGGTGTAGGTTGCAGGGCAGCAATTTTTCCGGCCAGTTTGGGGCGTTCTTTTTTGATCAGTTCGGCTACATCATAAAAAGACATTGCCCCTTCCGAAGTTGCCAGAAACCGTTGTCCGCCCGCTTCAGGGTGTAACATCGCTTTGATATGGATATCAGCGACATCGCGTACGTCTACCACACCAAATGTAAATGGTGCATTTTCCTTGACGAGTCCGTCAACAATGCCCTTAACGACAGTATCCAGCGAGGCTGAGGAAATACCGCCGAGGATGAGCCCAAAAATTCCGACGGGATTGATGACCGTTAACTCCATCGCTGTGGCTGCATCCTCCATAAATTGCCAAGCGGCCTTCTCTGCAATTGTTTTTGACTTTATGTAGGCCTGTATCGGCGCGTTTTCATCGGTCCAGTCGAGCTCCGTAAAAACATGGTTTTTGGGATCGATGCTATAACCGATCGCAGCAAAAGAGGATGTGAGCACGACACGTTTGACGCCGGCCCTTTTCGCGGCTTTCAAGGCTCTCAACGTACCTTCTTTTGCAGGGATAATCAGCTCGTTTTCGTCTTTGGGCTGCTCGGAGACAAATGGCGATGCCACATGCAGGACATAGTCACATCCCTGCGCCGCTTCATCCCAACCGCTGTCAGAGAGCAGATCGGCCTCGTAAAATGACAGCTGATCAAAAGTGCTGATGCCGCCTTCGCTCAGCGCATCCAAGATTTCGTTCTTACGGGAAAGCGTGCGTAGGGTTGTTCTTACGGTAAATCCCTGCTCAAGTAGTGCAAGAATAGTATTAACGCCTAAAAATCCGGTACCACCGGTTACTAAAACTGTTTGATTGTTCATTTCGGATCAATTATTTGAATTCGTAGGTCAATTATTGGAATTTGTAGATCAATTGTATGGCGTTTTCCGCATAATCCCACAGCCTTTTGGCAAGCGCTTCATCATTCATCGCTGCGGTATGATGATTTGATAGCGCCGGATATCCCGCATATTCTTTCGGACCATCCGGTCCGTAAAATTTCCCGCCTTCAACCGACGCATCTGTCGCTGCGAATAAGCTGGGCAAAGCTCCCTGCCAGGGATCCATCACCTGATCAAATGCAGCAAACATGCCTTCCAGATTTTCATCCGGTATATTCCGCTGTAAATCGGTGCGCGTAACACCCGGGTGCACCGCCACAGCAATCGCTGACATACGGGCATTCCTGAATCTCCGGTCCAGCTCATAGCTGAACAAGATATCTGCCAGTTTGCTCACCGCATATTCACGCCATTCGTCATAGCTCTTTTCCAATCTGAGGTTGTCAAAGTCAATGTTATCCACCAACGTAGCCGCCCCACTGGAAAGTGTCACTACCCGGGCGTTGGCGGTCTGCTTAAGCAGCGGCAACAAATATCCTGTCAGCGCAAAATGCCCCATAAAGTTTACACCGAACTGCAATTCAAATCCGTCATCCGTTTTAGCAGCTGGAGGCACCATTACTCCGGCATTGTTGACGAGTATATCCAGTTTTGTATGCTTTTGCATAAAGAGATCTGCAAATTCCCTAACCTGTCCAATGTTTGCGAGGTCGAGTTTTCCATAGTCTAATGTTCCGGTCCCTGCCGTGTCGGATTGGATTATTTGGATCGCATTTTTTGCTTTTTCCACATCTCGCGCAGCGATGGTCACCTGTGCACCTGCTGCATACAATGCTTTTGCTGTTTCAAAGCCTATGCCTGTGTTTGATCCCGTCACGATTGCTATTTTCCCTGATAAATCAGGTATATTACTTTTTGTCCACATCATCCTTTGTTTTTATTCTTCTACAAAATTCGTGGAATAACTGTTACGCCGTTTTGTTGTAAAGTTCAAATTTTCTTTGTTGTGGAGTTCACTTTTCCGTTCTCTTCCGAGGGTTTGCGATGTTGTACTAGAATTCGTTCCGTTCCAATGCTTTTACCGGGCCTTGTTCTATTTTTTTGGAAACCACTGTCGATCAAATTTTTGAAATGCCCTGTTTTGACATGCATGTGTCCTTTAGGGTTTTTGCCATAAAGGGATCTAAAGTAATACATCTGGTTTATAGCCACAGACCCCTTTATATCTGATCTCTAATCTTCTATTTGCAGATGCGTACTCAAGGCAATGCGGTTCCAGCCATTGATGGTCACGATGAGCATAATGATCTGAGCAATCTGATTTTCAGTAAAAAATTGGGATGCCTTACTGTAGGTCTCTTCACTTAATCCCTGCTGGTGAATAAGGGTTATTTCCTCTGTCATTGCAAGTATGGCCTGCTCCTCTTCGGTAAAAAATTTGGTCGCTTCCCTCCAGGCACTCAACAAAAAGATACGCTCGGGTCTTTCACCGTTTTTAATGGCATCCTTGGTGTGCATGCTGATACAGTATGCACAGTTGTTGATCTGTGATGCACGGATTTTGACGAGTTCTTTAAGCGTTTGCGCGATCTCAATTTTCGAAAGATAACCTTCCAACCCTAACATTGCTTTGAAAGCCTGTGGTTCTGTTGTACTGATGTTGATTCGTTTTTCCATATTTCTTTTTTTTTAATTTGATACTACAAATTTGGAAAATGAAGAGCCCGAAAAACTTAAACGGGTTTAAGAAAAATTATTTTTGCGTATTTCGCCGAGATAACATAAGAGCCTTTTTTACAAAAGGCTCTTATGTTATCCCGCTAATAATACATCATCCAATATACCCGATGCGTCCTTTAAGAGCTTCACATACAGATAGAAGGCCGGGCGCGGCGCTGCAACCGCGAAAAGCATATAAAAAGGTTCTAGGCACAGTAAAGTCCTGATTTTAATGCTGAAACAATTTATAGCGTAATCACGATTTTACCAACCGTTCTCCCCGTTTCCTGTTCCAGATGCGCTGCTCTCATTTGCTCAAACGGAAAAGATCTGGAGATATGAGGTTTTACGACTCCACTTTCCAATAAAGAAGCGATCTGTTTCATATCCTCTCCGCTTGACTGTACAAGAATAAAATAACCGTTCACACCTTTGGATTCTGCTTTTGAAGTTACATCTTCGTTCAGACCTGTCGGAATACTGATGATGGAACCGCCCTCTTTGGTCACTTCAAGCGAATGGTCGATATTGTCCCCGCCAATTGTATCCAATACAAAATCAAAAGTTCTGCCTGCTGATTTCCAGTCGAAGACGTGATAATCGATATGTGAATCTGCACCTAAACTCAAGACAAAATCTTTATTTTTTGGGGAAGAAGTTCCCGTCACTTTCGCCCCTAAATATTTGGCAATCTGTACAGCGATATGTCCTACTCCACCAGAAGCTGCGTGGACCAAAACATTTTGCCCTTGCTGAATATTCGCATGGTGAACCAAAGCCTGATACGCAGTTAGCGCAACCAAAGTGGAAGCCGCGGCGTCTTCAAAAGAGATATTTTTGGGCTTTAGGGCTAATTGATGGGCCGGAGCTGCGACATATTCTGCATACGCTTTTCCGTGGCCTGGAAAATTGACCATTCCGAAAACTTCATCGCCAACTTTAAAAGCCGAACTTTTAGTTTCTTCTACTATTCCGGAAATATCCCAACCCAAAATCAATGGATTTTCTGTTTTAATTCTTCCGTAAACTCCTTTTCCGGCGCGGCTTTTTACATCTACCGGATTGATGCTGATGGCTTTTACTTGGATTAATACTTCGCCTTCGTTAATGGTTGGTTTTGCCAGTTCTACGTATGCTAAATTGTCTACATTTCCTGCTTCTTTTAATACAATTGCTTTCATAATATTGATATTTTTTAAATGTTATTTATTTGAATTACTTTAATTTAAATCTTGAAATGAGTTCAATTTCTTAACGGTTTCGCATTGATTTTCAGCTTATATATCACAACCGGAAATGTCACTTTACTTTTTCCGTTCTCAAACGCCGCCAAACGGTTCAGCTGGCCTGTCGGAATCCATAGATATCCATTGTCATCAATCCATAAAGCGTCTGCCCAGAGTAGCCTTTTGTCTTTAATGATGAGACTTTCTTTTCCATCCTGTGATATTTTGATGATTTCACTGTTATTGACATCGCTTACGTAGATATTTCCATCTGCATCGATAGCTGTCCCTCCTGTTGATGGGGTTTTATAGAATAATTTGACTTTGGAAGCCAAATCTTTTTCGGAGAGATTTTCATCATTCAGATATTGTGTTTGCACTCTCCAAAGTGGGCCGCTTGCAGGCTGAAAATAAAGCCATTTTCCATCAGGAGAAATTTCTAATTGGTCAGCGTGGATTCTCACTTCATTGCCTTTTTCATCTTTCATAACTTTTCCTTCCGCTTTTATCGGTAAATTATCGGTGGTTGAAGGATGATTTTCAAGAACCCTTCTGCCTTTTCCAGTTGTTTTATCTACGATTATTAAAGCTGGTTCGCCGGCATCTGTCAGATAAATCGTGTTTCCTGAAATTCTTAGATCATCAATGAAAGTCGAAGGTTTTGCAATTTCCGAAAGTGGAATAATCTGTTGTACGGTATTGGTTTTAATGTCAATCGAAACCAATTTCAACGCATTTCCTACTAATGGCTTTTGTCCCATTGATGGTGTCCCTGTATCTAGTATCCAAAGCAAACCGTCCGGTCCTATTCTCAGAGAATTGGTTCTTACAAACTTCTCATTTACGTCTGCTCCTAACTTCCAATTGTTCCACTCTTCATTTGGATAGGGAATGATTTTCCCATTTTTCAGAACCTCTCCGATCCTCATACCTTTATCGCCCTCGATTCTGGGGAAATTAACGAAGATCCTGCCTTCGCTATTTGTTGTTACCCCATTCCAAACGACCGTTGAACTTGCTACGGGAATAAGCTGTGCTTTTACCGATGAAACGGCTGTCATAAATGCTATCAATCCAATTATTGTCTTCATAACTTGCTTTGTTTTTGATATAGCAAAGTTATATTGCACTGCAGCGGATAAATAGTTCATTTTACGGAAAGAATAGCACAGACGTACGAAAAATCAAAAATCCTCCAATAACGGAGGATAATTCAGGAAAGCTTGGCGCTTCTCTAAGCAAAAGTTGCTTGTTCGCCGCCAACGAAAAAGTCATCATATTGGTAATAATCCGGGGATCGGATCATTAAAAAAAGTCACAGGAAACTAATGAAGTTTCATTGTGACTTTAACAAGCAGAATTGCAGTAATTAGTTCAGCTGTGATTTTCTGAATTCCAAAGGTCTCAGACCTGTCTGTTTCTTAAATAATTTTGTAAAATAAGAAGCATTCTCGAATCCTAAGTGATAGGCTATTTCCGCAACTCCCTTCTCTCCCAATCTCAATAGATTTTTAGCCTCTGAAATCAAAAATACATGAATGAGTTCCAAAGCAGTTTTACCTGTTTCCTGTTTCAGTACGTCACTTAAATAACGTGGCGAAATAAACAGCTGGTCGGCAATATCGGTAACGCTTGGCAACCCGTTTTTTTCCAGACCTCTTTCATCAATATATTTTTTAAGGATATCATTGAATCTTGATGCTGTTTTTCCAATAACCTGTTCTCTGTCGATAAACTGTCTTTTGTAAAAGCGCTGTGCATATTTCAAAATCGATGATATATGACTCAAGATAATCTCACGGCTGTATTCATCGGGATTATTAAAATATTCGCCCTGAATTTTCGCATGAAGCTCCAGAATAATCTGCTCTTCTTTTGGAGAAAGTTGCAGCGCTTCCGTTACATCGTAGTCAAAGAAGCCATAATTGTTAATGCTTTTAAAGAGCTCGTGACCGTTCAGATAATCTTCGTGAATCATCAACATATAGCCTTTTTCTTCAAATTCAAGGTCTTTCATTTCAATGATCTGCCGTGGTTTGGCAAAAAATAGACAGCCATTATCGTGGTCGTATTTTGTACGTCCGTACATAAACATCCCTGATTTTATTTTTTTGAAAGCGATAATGTAGCAATCTGTGGTAAATTCCCTATTTCCCAACGGACAGGCCGCCTGACAGCCGATCATACTAAAGAGCGGATGCTCCGGAGCGTCCCAGCCATTTCCGGTGTGCAATTCTGTGAGGGTTTTATAATGTTTCATTTTATTTTTTTTCGAATGTTCGACAATCTCTTTCTATTACAACTGATTCTCTGAAGTTAAGCTAAAAAAGCAAACAGTACACTGTAGAAAACAATTTCTTTGCGCGCATCATTCCTAATAAATCTAATGCCCATGTGCGGCAATGCTGACCTCTTTCCAATTTTGGATATCGTTCAATCTTTTGGTGTAAACCTCATTGACTACGTGATAAGCAATTTTACCCAATAATAATCTTTGTGGAGGATTTTGATTGTCAATAAGATTCAAAACTGGCACTACTGTCGATTCAGGTTTTCCCCATGTATCAGGATTATCCCCTGTTTCCGCAAATGCCTCTCGTACTGGATTGTAATCGGTAATATCCGAAGAAGTCTGAACCGCTGAAGCTCCTGCCCAATCCGTTGCAAATCCATTAGGTTCAATTAATGTGGTTTTGATTCCCAAATGTGCTGTTTCTGAACCAATCGTTTCAATTAGTCCTTCGACTGCAAACTTTGAAGCATTGTACAATCCTAAAAGCGGTAGCGTCGTTAACCCCAAAAAGCTGGAAATCTGAATGATATGTCCACTTCTTTGTTTTCTCATCACCGGTAAAATTGCTTGTGCTACCCAAAGTGAACCAAAAAAGTTGGTTTCCATTTGGTCTCTCGCCTGCTGTTCTGTTGTTTCTTCCGTCGTTCCGAATAAACCAAAACCAGCATTATTAATCAAAACATCAATCCTTCCAAAGTGTTTTTCTACTTTCTCCACTACTTCAAAAACTTCTGTACGGTTGTTGACATCCAGTTTCACAGGAAGAATGCTGTCACCGTACTTCTCTTTTAAATCCTGCAACGCTTCAATATTTCTAGCGGAAGCAGCAACTTTATCGCCTCTTTTAAGTAAGGCCTCAGCCCATAATTTTCCAAATCCTTTGGAAGCTCCTGTTATAAAAATTATTTTGCTCATTGTTTTTTCTTTTTTTGTTAATCCAAAATTATCCTTATCCATACTCATACACTAACTCATTTCAGCTGAAGAATAGCACATAATTACGATATAGCTTTAGCTGTACACCTTAGTTAAAAAGAGAGCTCCTTCCATTTCTAAAAGAAGCTCTCACCAACACTTCAATTAAAACACTTATGATAAACTTTTTGCTGCCGGAAAATCAATCGGGATCTGGGTATTTGCAAAAACATAATTCGTAAAACTTCTAAGGGCAACCAAGGCTGTAAGTTCTACGAGCGCCTTCTCATCCAAACCAGCTTTATAGAAGTCTTCCAGTGCAGCATTTCCGGCATTGCCTTTATTGTTTGCGATCGATTGGGCAAGTTTTATAATGGCATCCAATTTAACATCCTCAACACTTCCCTTTCTGATTGCTAAAGTGTCCTCCTCACTAAAACCATTTAATTTAGCCAGCATGGTATGTGCAGCAAGACAATAATCACAATCATTTACCTGTGACACCACCAAGTTGATCGCTTCCCTTTCCTTTGCGGTGTAAGAAGAATGATGCGCTAAGGTTGCTTCTGTTTCCAGCATCGCTTTTAAAGCTGATGAAGAATATCCGATAGTCGCATAAAGGTTCGGGATCTTGCCCATTTTTTTCTCTACTGATGATAAAATGACCTGAGCTTCTTCGCTCAATTGTTCTTTGTTTGGAACTGTAATAGTTTTCATATTCTTATTATTTATTATTGTTTACTTGAATCTTTCAATTTCCCCCCGTCTAACGACTGATCTTTTAAAAATAAAAATCCCAAGGAAAGTCAAAACCACGATCAGTAGATTGACCATTGCAATGCTCTGAACATTTTTTATCTCAAATAAATTGATCAGGCCGTAACCGGCAATGGAACTAATGACGTAAATACCGCCGCCGGTCAGCCCGCTTGCTACACCTGCATTCTTGCTAAAACGCTGTAAACAGTATGCATAGACATTATTAAAAATAAAGCCGGAAAGGAAATGAATAAGCAGCGTAAAAATAAGCAGTACATAAAATCCATTCGCCCCAAATGATATAAGGGTCATCAGGCCTGCGAAAATCAATTGTAGGATCACAGCCGTATTGATTTTTAAGAAGAGATTTTTGTTTATCAAAACCTTTGAGGTGATTCCACCCAGCATCAGTGCAATTCCTGAACCCAGCGAACTGTAGCCTGTCACAACAGGTGAATAACCATAAACTTTTTCGATAATAAACGGACTGCTGATCCCGTAAACAACGAGTAGTGAATAGCTCAGTCCGATAATAAGCAGCCCTACACTAAAATCCGCTGTCTTTAGCATACCTGAATAGACGTTTAGGATCTGCTTCCGGTTAAAGGACTGGAATTTACGGAGCGATTCACCGGTATATCTCCACTCGAAAAACAGAACAGCTGCTGTCAAAAAGCCCAATAGATAAAAATTCGACTGCCAGCCAAATGTTACCTGTAGATATCCGCCAATAAATGGTGCGACAATAGGAGCCGTTGCCCATACAATTGAAAATAGGCTCGTATAGTGCTTCAGCTTTTCACCACTGTACATATCCACAAAGAATGCCCTCTTTCCAACGATGATCAGCGATACTGTTATTCCCTGTATTATCCGCATTCCATAGATCACACCGATATGGGGAACCAGTGCAATGATAAAACTGGCGATTGAAAATACAATAAGGGCAAACAAATTGATCCTGTATCTCCCAAAGCTATCCAGTATACTCCCGATAAAAAGCTGGCTGAGTCCGGAGCTTACCATGAAAAGCAATAAAGAAAGCTGCACCTGCTGCATGGAAACGCCCAGATCACCTGCCATCGCCGGCAACGAGGGAATATAAATATCGGTGGTAAGTCCTCCAAGCGGAATGAGGATAAAGGCGAGCAGGGTGCTGATGTGTAAATATTCTATTTTTTGGGCTTTCATAACGATGTTGAACTATATGTAAAAAAGCACGGGATTACCCGTGCGCTGCTTCTGAAACATCTTTCCATTCCTTCCACTGTTGAAGTTTTTCACCATACACCCTTTCTGTTTTGACATAACCCAATTTGCCCAAGAATAATCTTAACGGCGGATTTTCACTGTCAATCAGTGTTAAGATTGCTGGAACAGTAGCTTCAGGTGTACCGTAATCATCAGGGCCAAGTCCTTCAATTTTAGTTAGGCTTTCTTTCAGCGGATTATACACATCCAACTGATCGCCAAATACTGCCGAACTTCCACCAAATTCTGTTTTATAGCCATTTGGTTCGATAAGCGTTACATGGATACCAAAATCTTTTACCTCACTGGCCAGCGCTTCACTCAATCCTTCAACCGCAAATTTAGTAGCGTTGTAAATGCCTAAAGTCGGAAGGCTCCATACGCCCAGTACACTGGAAAGCTGGATGATGTGCCCATGTCCCTGTGCTCTGAGGATTGGCAGTGCTGCCTGTGTCACCCATAGTGTTCCGAACAGATTTGCATCGAAAACATCCCGGGCTACTTTTTCACCGATTTCTTCCACTGCACCAAAAACGCCATACCCCGCATTGTTGATCACCACATCAAGCTGACCGAAATGTTCGCTGGCTTTGTTTACGGCAGCAAATACAGCTTCTCTATCGGTAATATCCAACTGTAACGGTAATAACTGATCACCATACTTTTCTGATAATGCTGTAAAAGCATTCGCTTTTCTGGAAGTTGCCACGACGTTGTCCCCACGTTGCAATAGTGCTTCTGTCCAAAGTTTTCCAAATCCTGAAGTTGCTCCTGTTATAAAAATTGTCTTTGCCATGTTGTTATTGTTTAAATTATTATTTGTTATTTTGATAAGACAAAGTTATATCCAGAACCGGCCTCTGCTCTACTCCATATCAGCGGAAGAATAGCACAGATTTACGAAAATGTAATTTTGAAACATTTCAACAAGCAAATTCCTAAAATTAGAGACATTGGAAAAGATCAATCATTATAAAAGCATAACCGAACTTCATGAAAAAAGTGGCTTTGAACCTCCGAAGCATCCACTATTGAGCCTGATGACCTGTAAAGAACTTATGACCTATTCGGTCGGAGAAGACAGGTTCACCGGAGACTTTTATATGGTTGCTCTGAAAAAGATCAAATCGGGCTATGTGCTATATGGCAAAACGAAATATGACCACAGTAATGGATCCACCGTTTTTATGAAGCCAAGGCAAATTATTGAGGTCAGTAATGTACAGTTTGCAGAAAAGGGTTTTGTTATATTTTTTCATGAGGATTATCTGGCCGGCCATATTCTGCATGACCAGATCAAAAACTATGGCTATTTTGAGTATGAAATAAATGAAGCCCTGCACCTATCTCCTGCTGAGGAGGTTATCATGTGGGAGCTCTACGAAAAAATACGCAAGGAATATGACGAAAACTCCGATGAATTCAGCCGTGAAATTATACTATCACATATTGACTCCATCCTAAAATATTCCGACCGCTTTTATAGAAGACAGTTTGTGGATCGAAGTAATAACGTTTCGGGAACCACGCTAAAAAGGTTTCAGACAGTATTACAGAACTATTTTGATAAGAAGCTGCACCTTAAAGAAGGTTTGCCCACCGTAAATTATCTTGCGGGAGAACTTTTTCTATCAAGCAGGTATCTGAGCGATCTTCTTAAACAGGAAACCGGAAAAACCGCTCTGGAACATGTCCATATTTACCTGATTAAAGAGGCGAAAAATCTATTGCTGGGATCGGACAGCAACATTTCTGGCATAGCCTATGGTCTGGGATTTGAAAGCCCTTCATATTTTACCCGTTTGTTTAAAAAATTGGTGGGTATTACACCTGCCCAATTTAAGGAAACCAAAAATTGATTTCATAATTATGGGTAATAGTACAAAATGTTTGAAATTGACCTGCTCCTCCTCGTTGAAAAATTTGGTAGCCGCTTTGAATGCCTGTGGTTCTGTTGTGCTGATATTGATTCGTTTTTCCGTGTATCTTATTTTTTAATTTGATACTACAAATTTGGAAAATGGAGAGCCGGAAAAACTTAAAAGGCTTTAAGAAAAATTCTTTTTGCGGATTTCGCTGAGATACTCGGGTGTAAAGCCCAGGTAGGAAGCCACGAGATATTGAGGTACGCGCTGCAGAAATGCAGGCTGATTCTTGAGAAATTGACGGTATAGCTCCTCCCTGGAGTGCTCATAAAGCAGCTTGACGCGCATCTGTGCAGCGGCATAAGCTTTCTGATACACCATGCGAAAATACTTTTCCATGACCGGGTGCTTTTCCAGTAGATCATCGAGGGCATGTTGGCGAATGACCAGGACTTCTGTTGGCAGTACAGCCTGAATGTAAAACTCTGTGGCCGTCTGATTTATATAAGAGAAGGTCTCTGTCATCCACCAGTTTTCAATCGCGAATTCAGTCGTCTGCTGCACACCCTTTTCATTGATAAAAAACTTTCGCAGAATTCCATCCAGTACAAAATAACTGGCTTTGCAGATCTGCCCTTCGGTCAATACGTTTTCTTTCTTTTTAAGCGTCTGCTGCTCAAAATATCCGGTTATATCGGCAAATTCATCATCGGAAATCTTTATAAATTTATCCAGGTGTTTTTTGAATTGTTCACGCATCATTTAAAGTCTTTTTTGATCATCTTTAGCCCGTTTAAGATAATCAAAAATAATAAAATAACCTCATCATCTTTGGTGGCGCGGTCTGATCCATTTAGTATATTTACTTATCTATTGGATGGGAGATATTTGACAGACATTTTCAGTACGGCCAGCACTGTACATTATCGTTTGTAATTCAATAAAAGGCATAATACGTATAAATCAAGGAAAAATGTTTAAAGTAGAACAAATAAAAGCTGCTCATAGCAAAGTAAAATCAGGTGCGGACTTTCCTGCCTATATCCAGGACATCAAAAAATTAGGCGTTACCGCTTACGACGTTTTTGTTGCGGATGGGCACACTGATTATTATGGGCATAATCACTACAGAACGAGCTCTCCAGCTAGTCATGAGCCATTGACCATTGGCAACACCGTTGAGACAGAGCAGTTCAAAAAAGGCTTAAAAGAGCATCAGCAGGGCGAAACAGATTACCCCACTTTTATGGCGATGTGTGCAATATGTGGTATCGAAAAATGGACTGTCTTTCTTGACAAGATGACCTGTGCGTATTATGATAATGGCGGGAATGAAATTCTGGTAGAAGAGATACCTAGGCAAATCAACTAATTTCCCGAAAGTGGATCGGTGTCATCTGCATCGCTTTTTTGAAGAAATTATTAAAATGAGTAGCCTCTTTAAAACCTAAAGAATAAGCGATTTCCGAGACATTCCATTCGGTATGTCTCAGTAATATTTTAGCCTCCTGTAACAGGCGCTCCGCAATAATTGCGGAGGTTGTTTTTTCAGTAATCTCTTTGACGGCGCGATTAAGGTGATTGATATGGACGGAAAGCTGACCTGCGAATTCGCCGGGCGATCGAAAGCAGATCCGCTGCCTCAGATCTTCAATCGGAAACTGACGCTCTAAAAGTTCCAGAAACATATGCGTGATCCGTTGAGAAGCATTTGCCTGCTGCTTTTCAACTTTAGAAGCCGTTTTCATCCTATGCGTATAATGAAGTAGATCAAACACGAGATTTCTCAGCAGATCATATTTATGTGCATAATCCGACTCTAATCCAGCCTGCATCTTTAAGTATATCTGCTTTATATCTTCCAATTGCTCATCCGTGAGCTCAAAAACAGGTAAGGCGTTGGGTTTAAAGACTTCGTAGTCGTGTAGGTTGCCGAAGTGATGAAAAAATGATGCCGTAAAGACACAAAAAAATCCCGCTTTATAATCGTCAATCCATTCAAATTTGTAAGGGATCTGCGGATTTGTAAAAAATAAGGCCTGCTTTTTAATTTCAATGACCTTGTCAGCATAATGTATTCGGTTTCTACCGATAATCAGGGTAATCTTAAAATAATCTTTCCTGCTGTAGACCACGGGCTTAGTATGCTTCCCTATATATTCATCTATTTTAAAAACATTGAAATGCCCTACCCCATGACGGAAATTCTCGGGTATCCGGTCAAATTTAGATTGGTAAAACCCCTCCAGTGACTGCATTTTTTCCATAGGATAAATGTACGAAAATCAAATAAAAAACGCTGTCGCTCAGTCATGACAACGCTTTTTATTTTAAGTATAAGATTTTCAATTAAAATCAGTGGAATAAGAAATAGACTTATTGCTTTCTAATTCTTCTGAAAGCAGATTAACTTTTTCCGTTGCCCTTTTGTAGGCATCGCTTCCGAGGTAGAGCCGTACAGGCGGGTTGGGATTCTTTACCAAATCGATAAAAACCTGAGCCAGCAATTCCGGATTACCGATTTGCGATCCATTCATGGCTGCATATTTTTCGTGGGAGCTTCTCACCGCAGTATAGTCATCAATTTTCTTTTCAGCAAAAACAAGGGAGTTTTCTTCCAGAAACTCCGTCCGGAATGCCCCCGGTGCCACCACTGTCACTTTCACGCCAAACTCTTTCACATCCTCTGCCATCACCTCTGAAAGCCCTGTCACCGCATATTTCGTAGCAGCGTACATCGCCCAGCCCGTTCCCGGGGCAAACCCCGCAATAGACGATATGTTGATAATATTGCCCGATTTCTGCTGCCTGAAGTAAGGCATCGCAGACTGCATCGTCTTAATTACAGCCAATACGTTAATGTTAAAACTATCGTTGATTTCTTCCTGATTTATTTCTTCTACAGCTCCGCCGATCCCATAGCCTGCATTATTCACCAAAACATCGATTTTCCCAAAGCGGGCAACCGTACGTTCAAAAGCTTCGTTGATGGATTTCTCACTTGTCAAATCGACTTCCAGCGGTAAGAATCGTGGCCCCTCAACATGTCCGACGGCGTCTATTAAACGCTGAGATTTTCGACTTGTTGCTGCTACGCTATACCCCGCTATGATAAGTTTTTTTACCAACGACAACCCCATTCCCTTGGAAGCCCCCGTTATAAACCATACTTTATTTGTCTCCATATCTAATTTATTTATAGGACAAAATTAGAACTTCAATAGATGTCAGTAATAACTAAATCGAAGCAATAGATTACGAAAATCAAACAATTGAGTATATTCCACAACAACTCGCGCTAGCACAAGTAAACAAAATAATTATACCGTCCATTGGAGGCCCGGATATTTTCGTCCACTCTTGTTAAAGATTTAGCCATACTTTCATTAACTTCGTTAGTATAACATTACGGCTTATTTTATATCAACTTGCATACAAACCAACATGGATAAACGTGTAAAATTTGATTTCAGCGCCAAACCATATATGTTAAATTAAATACAGAAAAAAAATGGGCCAATACTTTTGGATTGCTATACCTGCGGAGCTATTTTTTCAGCATTGCGATGAAACGATGGAAAAACATCGGGCGCACGCCTATATTGAGAAGATAAACCGTCGTTCAGGCAAACGGAGTTATGTGAAATATAGCAAGGAAAATGAGTTAGCATTCTTAAAAAGCTTTTCATCAGCGGATTATCATGGTTTTTTCCTGTCCACCTATCCTTTTTCAGATCAGGAAACCAGCGTAGATTCAGGTGTCTTCTATGACTCGCCTGTAGCCGAATATACCATTGCAGGAAGCGGTGGTTATGAAACGGACCGGACAAGAGAAATCATCCACTTACGGCAGATTATGAAGCACGCGGACAAATCCGCAAAAGCATTTTTTGCCGCCTTACAGCGCAACCTCAAAAAGATTCCCGATCTACGCGATACCCTTATCAGTGGTAACAAAAACCATTTTTACCTGCCAACATCAAAAAGTATCATTCTCCCTAACGCGCATAGCCGGCTTATAACACTACCCTGGGAAGAACACTGCCTGAGCAAAGACCTCGTCTACCAACAGCAATGATTCACATTTATAATATAAACAAATGGCAAAATCTATATTAACAATAACCCTGAACCCATCCGTAGACAAGAGTACCAGCGTACAACATATCGTTCCTGAAAAGAAATTGCGCTGTGAAGCACCTGTATATGAACCCGGTGGCGGCGGAATTAACGTATCTCGCGCCTTGAAAAGACTTGGTTTGGCTTCGACTGCTTTGTTTACATCCGGAGGAAAGACAGGCAGTTTACTCGAAAGCTTATTGAAGCTGGAAGATATTGCTGTAGATCCTATACGGGTGAACGGCGAGACCCGCGAAAACTTTATTGTGGTCGACAGCGCAACCAATCAGCAATATCGATTCGGGTTTCCAGGGGAACAAGTTGAATCCAACGAACTGGATGGGATTAGGACTTCGATTGAGGAACTCACGGATATACCTGATTTTGTCGTTATCAGCGGTAGTATGCCCGCTGGTATGCCGCCCGAGTTTATACGATCAATGATCAATAAGTACAAAACGAAGGGCAGTAAAATAATAGTTGATACATCTGGCGATGCACTTCGCCTTGCATTGGAGGAAGGTGTCTTTTTAATCAAACCGAATGCCGGCGAGCTCGCAGCTCTTGTTGGAAAAGAGGAATTGGAGCATTCCGATCTGGATATAGCCGCCCAGCAGCTAATTTCGAAGGGGAAAGCTACGCTTATCGTGGTCTCCCTAGGTGCACAGGGCGCTATATTGTATTCAAAAACAGAAAAAATCCAGCTACCTTCCCCAGTCGTAAAAGTACGTAGTACTGTGGGAGCTGGTGACAGTATGGTCGCCGGCATGGTGTCTGTCTTAGCGCAACAAGGCGATCTCGAACATGTCCTTCAGATGGGAATTGCATGCGGCTCAGCGACAACAATGGCGGAGGGAACTGGCCTATTCGCTAAAAAAGATGTCGATCGGCTATTTTCGGAAATTAAAAAAAGATAAAAAGTAAAGATTTTGCATCACAAATAAGGCGCGCACGGTTAGCGGCAACAGCCCCCAAAGCGAAAACCTGACCTATGCTTTCTATTCTTTCTTCCTGTTTTTACCGCCCAAACAACCTTTTTATCTCCTCATGCCTCTCCTCGATCAGCATAACCGTGGGATCATATTCTTCCTGGGGACAGTACCTCGAAGATGCTTATAAAGAAAAATTCAGAGTCGCTTAACCGAATTGCTATTTCGTGGCAATTAGAATAAACTGCCACTGGTCATCTGGTATTAAACGGAAACAACCTGTTAAGATCTGTAATTCAGTTACAACATTCTGTAATTGGGGTAAGTCTGCGACCGGTCCTACGCCGTAAATTTGGTTAACAAAAATGAGAAGCAGATGAAAACAAGAAAATTAGGCGAGCAGGGACTTGAAATTCCGATGATCGGCTTAGGCTGCATGGGGATGAGCAGTTTTGCATCCACAGGCGATATCTACGGCAAGGCCGACGAGAAGGAATCTATCGCTACCATCCACCGGTCACTGGAACTGGGCGGCAACTTTTTGGATACAGCCGATCTGTACGGTCCATTTGCAAACGAAAGATTGATTTCCAAAGCTATACGTGGCCAACGCGATCAATTTATCCTGGCCAGCAAATTCGGCTTTGAGATTGATGATAACGATCAGGTGACCTGGCGCATCAACGGCCGTCCGGATTATATCCGGAAGTCTGTCGAGCGTTCGCTAAAAAACCTCGACACCGATGTAATTGACCTCTATTATATGCACCGCCCCGATCCCAATGTACCGATTGAGGAAACTGTCGGTGCCATGGGCGAACTGGTGACAGCGGGCAAGGTCAGGTATCTAGGCATTTCAGAAGTCAGTGCCGAACAGATCCAAAAAGCACATGCGACCTTCCCGATCAGCGCTGTACAGAATGAAATCTCCCTATTCGGACGCGAAGTGGAGACCAATGGTGTATACGATCTGACTCAGGAGCTGGGTATCGGCCTCGTGGCCTACTCCCCTCTGGGCCGCGGATTTATTACCGGTGAGATCAAATCGCCGGACGATATCCCCGAAGATGATTTCCGCAGACTGATCCCCCGGTTTCAGGGTGAGCAGTTTTATAAAAACCTCGATCTGGTCCGCGAGCTCGAACAAATCGGCAGAGAAAAAGGCGTCACCTCGTCCCAGCTGGCTCTGGCCTGGCTCATCCAGAAGGGAATCGTGCCAATACCGGGCACAAAAAGAGTGCGCTATGTGGAGCAGAATATCGCCGCAACCGACATCCTCCTGACCGACCAAGAACTACAACGCATTGAAGCGATACTGCCCATTGGCCTAGATACAGGATCGCGAGATGTCAGCAGACCCTTGCAGTCCTAAAAAAATATAAATGCCATGGTTGCAGAAAGCGCATGGCATTTTACTTAAATTCGTTTATCAATTAACAGGCAATATAAGCATGTCAAAGAAAGAATCAGTACTGATCAGGGTCAATAGCATCGCCGACTATCATGAAGCGCTGCAGCTGCCCAAACCCCGGCATCCGCTTTTTAGCATCAGCGATTTCTCACAGAACAAACCTACGCATCCATCGGTCGAGACCACCTTTCAGCTTAACCTATACTGCATTTCTGTCAAAGAAGATGCGCAATGCGTATTGCGGTATGGACCCCATCAATACGATTTTAGGGAAGGCCTGATGACCTTCTTTAAACCCGGGCAGACCATCAGCGTTGACCCCACGACTGCCTCTGCCGAAGTCGGATATTCCCTTGTTTTTCATCCCGACTTTATCCGCACCTACGATCTGGCCAACAAAATCGGCAGCTATAGTTTTTTCGACTATGAAGTCAACGAAGCACTTTTTCTGTCCGACCGGGAAAAAGAACAGATCCGAAATATCGGAAAAGGGATTTTGAGCGAATACGACAGTCCGATTGACAGCTATAGCCAGGACGCCATTGTCAGTTTTATCGACCTGCTGCTGGTTTATTCGCAGCGGTTCTACAACCGGCAGTTTATTACCCGTAAAGTGCACAATGTTCCCCTGGTCAGTCGCTTCGAACAGCTACTGGATCAGTATATCAATGATGAAACCGGGCGTAGCGGTTTACCCCAGGTGGGCTATTTTGCCGGGCGGCTCAACATGTCGAAAAACTATTTAAGCGATTTATTACGTTCGCAGACCGGAGAGAGCGCCCAGAACCATATCCAGCATAAACTCATTGAAAAGGCAAAGGATCTGCTGTCCAGGTCCGAACTTTCCGTTGCCGAAATTGCCTATCAGCTCGGTTTTGAACAGCCGCAGTCACTCAATCGTCTATTCAAAAAGAAAACGGAAATCTCACCCCTTGAATTTAGAAGAAGGATTGCTACAAGCTAAGATAGTATCATTAAAATCTGCTTTTTAGAGCTGCGGACCAAGATACAGCAGGCTTTTAGCCTTAAAGGCGATATCCTGTGATAAGGCGCACTATCCTGTGCGCCTTTCTATTCGAATTCATCTTTTCCGTTTACCCAATTTGGCCAGTAGCCTACTTGTAGCAAAACTGACCAGGGTGCCCAAGGCCGCTGTCAGGGCGGTCTGCAAAACATCCCCTAGCGAGATACTGGCCCAGATGGAACAGATGGTACCGCCGATAGCTGAGATGCGGATATCATTCAATTTCATCCGTCGCGCTCCTTTCTACGGTATTTTCGCTTCCATCTTTAACGGACCTATGCTCCGTGGCGCCCGCTGAAGCACCCTTATCGTCCCTCTCCGGCGGTGACTTATCCTCGTCCAATACCGTTTCCACAATGCCAAGTCCCAGAGCCAGGTATTTTAATACATTCCCCACCTTACCCGGTAGCTTTACAGGTGCCGCCAGCAGCAACTGCAGCACCTGTCCTATTTTATTGAAGATCTTTTTCATGAATACTTTTTTAAGGATGATCAATTTTAGGGCAGATAGCCCGTTCACTCGACTTGTACTTCGACCAGTCCCTGCAGCATTAGTTCGACCACTAGCGGATAGAATTTTTTGTAGGCGACGCCCGAGGCTAACAGGCGATAATCGCCATCCTCCAGTACATATTGCGTACCTACCAGGATGCAGCCAGCAGTCTCTTTGTAGCTGTTTCCTTTGTGGAAGTAGACATAGCTAAAATTCGGAATATCAACTATTTCAAGCATACCCCGGTGCATCGCTGGATAGTCGTCATAATAACGGCCATTCATTGCCCCGTCGCGGTTAAAACCCAGCGGGTAATGCCCGGCTGGTATGGCGGTCTCGCCCCTTATTTTCACGGGACGCGGAATATTCTCCAGCCCGTAGCAGACAAACTGATTGTTCACGTAGATCTCGGAAAGCGTGCTATGCTTGCCCTGTTTTGTACGAAGTACTTTTATCGTTGATTTCATACGCAAAATTTAAATTAGAAAAGACCGAGGTATTGACTTCTGGAATACAGGTTTTCATCACGATCATGTAGGAACAGGTACAGGTGCACCGGCCTAGCATGCAGGATGGATGGCAGCTCAATAGTCATTTGGACATCCCGCCGCAGCACCTGTTGTTCATTGATCGCGGCCTGCTCACCAATAATATCATAAGCACAGAGTATGACCTGATCATCCCACTGGCTATACTCTTTGATGGTGGATTCGGTTACGTTCCAGCTCAGCTGAATCGTATTGGATGCGCGTACACAGGTACTCACCTCAAGCGTAGACAACATGCCATTGCTGATTTTTGCCAGGGCGGGCACGATCTCAAAATTCGGATATTCACCCTGTATCACATTGGTCAGCGTATGTGACATGGCACGGCCAAAAGCCGCCTGCACCGTGCACTTGCTATGGCCATACCCCTTGAGGATAAGTGGATACAGTGGATTTAAAAACCGGCGTGCCAGCCGAAAGCGCTCCTGCGCAGCCTCCTTACGTGTCGGATCTTTAACCTGCTTTTTAAACTCAGAAATCACCTGCATATCTTATCGTTTTGTGTTCAAAAATCAGGAGGAGCCTTATACTCCTCCCGTTCCATTACTCCATCAGCGGCTAAGCCAGGTCAAACTCACCCAAATACGTACTTTTGGAGACTTTTTCGGCCTTGCGGTCTGTAAAGAAAATCCAGACATGCCCCTTGCCACCAAGCAGGTGGGCAGGAATCTGGATGTCTATTGTACCGGCGGCACGGGTCGGCGGTGTTGGTGCCGTCATAAATTCATCCTTTCCGGGTGAATAGACCAGGATAATGACCTGATCATCTGCCTTGGTCTTGTAAAGGCTGTTGAGGATGGTATCCCAGTAGATAGAAAGAATTCCGCTATCCACAGCAGCCTCCATGCTACCTCCATTGAGGTAAGAGCCCGTACTGATTTCGATCTTGCTGTAATCCAAGCTAAAGTTTGGATAAGTACCGATTACCGCCTGGGCGATATTGAGCTGTAGCGCTACATTTGTCGGCGTCATCTTTTCGGTTTTGGAGAGCCCAAACCCGACCTGCAGGATCGGCGTGATCGGCATCAGAAATTTGGAGATTTTCAGAAAACGTTCCTGTTGGACCAGCTGTTCTTCGGACATCCCTTTCGTCCGCTTTTTGGGCAAACCTTTAAGGTAGTTGATAGATTTCCAGGACGAGGCGATCACCGCACCGACTTTACCACTTGCTTTTCCGATTACACCATTGTTGATTGTTGCCATGTTGTTTTATTTAAAAAGTTAAACCCATAAAGCTTTCATTTATACCGGTATGTATTGCTTTACTTCGACAAACATACCACATCAAACAGCCCCTTGTCAATAGCGTAAAGCAGGTTGGCGGAGACTCGTCGGAGGCAGCCCCGCTTTTGTCGGCAGCCTGTCGGAGACTATACGATAGCCAGTATAAAATAAGCCATGCAATCGGACATATTCCAGGTATGCAGTCGTCTGGCACTTCGAAAAATACGCGCTCGACCAGCAGTCTCAGGCCTTTGCTTCGGACCAGCTCCGTACCTGCTTCGGATCGTCAATAGATCTTGTACAGATACTGGACAGACCCTGACCAGTCTCCGAACAGGGAAATACTGTTCAGCAGCGGGTCAACAGTGGTTGCTTTTTCGTTCAGCGCCGAAGGCAATACGAAGCAGGTACGAACAGAGTCGGGATTTAAGGCATTTGCCGCGGCCATTTTTTGTATTCAGTCACATACAGCTGCACCACATCTTTTTTGAGAAAGAGATCCGCATTGCCCTCTTTATAGGTGGCCTTGAGCAGGCCTTGGGCGATACGGCGCTCGATGGTGCGCACACTTTTGCTCAAAAAATAGGCGACTTCGTGGATGGTCATCGTACCCGTCAGCTTGTGGAGCTCCGTATACTGTTGTTCCTGGAGCAGTTCGAGGATACGGTCCAACTTCGCCTCTAGCGGCGTATATCCGATGCTTGGCTTTTGTTGGACAGAATAGTGAATTTTTAAATGAATACCTGTCGCATTGGACACAAAACGAGGAACAATCCCCTGTTGATCAGGAGATCCTTTAACAAAAAACATAAACGGGTAAGGTTAGCTCGACTAACCGCCGAAATCCAGCGCAGCAGCAGACCTGTTGCCTACTGCGCTCGGTCTATCTAAGTTTATAAAATGGGATGATTCAATTGAGCGGTAAAAGGTAATCCCATCCCTCATGCTCCAGGTTATTCACGTTATCCAAAAAATCCTTTAGCTTTTTTTCTTTGCGCATCCATTCCGTTATCTGCAGCAGGTTGCTGATCTCCAATTCCGTCATATTCAACTTGAGGCTGTCAAACACTTCCTTGCGGAACTCCAGGTAAGTGGCATTTGGCAATATCGGTTGACGCACGTGCATCATATTTACCCTACAGGTGCTATTGATTCGAAAATACCATTTATCAAGCCCCAATCTTTCTAGCTCCTGCACGAAATGATTGGCCTCCAAGCGGGTACCGTTGATCAGAATGACTTCCTTTTTTCTTTTTTGGGAAAAATAAAAAGGAACATCAAACATACGCACAGCATCCGCCCCCAACGTATTGGGATTGAATGGCGAATGGCTGTGCAGCACATCATAGAGTGATCCGATGACGATAGTCTTATCCAATACACTTGGAGGTGCTATGACAACTTCTTTTTCTGCTGTATTTTCAACAAGGCTACGCTGCGCTAAAACCTCTTTCCCGAACAGTGCCATCACATTTTCAGTTGTCAGCCACCATAATTTGCCGTTACAAAAAACATAGATCACGTAGGCTACACAACCTGTAACAATAAAAGGCATATAATGCAAGAGATAGCTTCTAAACAAGCTGTACGTATCTTCCCTTCGGTGCGTAGCGAACAAATAAATAAAGAAGAGATAAATGGATAGAATCGGTGTAGTTGTAGCAAGAATTGCACAGAAGAGTTGACCTTTGGGTATACTCTTGGTCTTGATCCTCCCCTTGCTCATGAGTATCCGATCAGGATATTGCTTCTGCCAATAAGTCCAAAAGGCTTTGAGAAACATCTGCGTGAACACGACCGCAGTACCAATCGCAATTGCAAATGCCACTGTCCACATCCAATAGGTCTGTGTCCAAAATCGATTCAGATAAATACCGTGATTTCCGATTAAATTAAAAAGCATGGAGATGAGAAAACTCTCCACCGTTAGTTTTAATACTTTCATATGCTACGTCAAGGTCTCTTAAATGGCTTAGGTTTCTACTGGTTTACACACCTAATTTACTAAATAAAATCAAATATTAAGCAAAATTTATTCGCTCAAAAGAAGACTTTCCTCCAAAATCCCGGAGGTTAGGACACGGCGGTTGCTAATTTGATCTATTTAAATAAATATTTGCAAAAATACAATTTGAATGAAAGAGAACTTTGACAATGCAGGCGTGGCGCAAAAAGTAGCCATGATTCTCGCTCTGCCTATAGCGGAGCGAGCACTGGAGATGCAACTTCTTAAAGACGATTTTGCAGTCTGGATGGAACACAATTTTAATCTGAAAACCCATCAGGTGCAGCAGCTCTACGATTTTCCCTATGGGTTTCGGAAACAACTTAGCACTGCGATAAGCAATTATCTCATGCAGGGCAACATACTTCAATTCCAAAAAGACGACAAAGGTGATGAGGAAGATCCAGAATTTAAGGATCTTATGGTTCACGGTCTCGATGAATGGCAAAATGGTATGACGAAGATGACTTTCACTCCCCTGTTTATCCGGATTTCCTACACAGATCAGCAACTGTAATCCAATCCTACGTTATCCAAAAACCATTTCCCCCGATCATTCCGAAATCCTGACCGGGGGGATTATATTGACCTATACCCAATTATGAAGAAAACATTACAGATCGATATCGCACAGGTATTTGGCGAGCCACTCAGTCCAAGAACTGATTCGCTCAAGCCGCGAATAAGTATTTCCAATGCAGACTATGAACATTTCGAAAACCAAAATGGGCAGGCCTGCCTGCAGCAGTTTGACGGCATGCTCGGCTACATCAATATATTGGATCTGTATCTGCCCGGCGACATTGTTATTCCTATACAAGCCACGCGTTCAGATATGCACATATTTTATCTGTTCACGGAAGATCCTGCCATTCAGATCAGCGATATCCGGAAGCAGATAAGCTACAGCATCTCTTGCAATCGCGGCCGGTACTTCTACTTAACCATAGGTGATTATGAAATCCATGTTCCTGCCGGAAGGTATACCCTCGTTAATTTTTATTTCCGCGGCAGCATTTTCCGCGATGGCAATGAGCGCCCCTTCCAGTTTCTTCACCCATTGATCCATGCCTATCGAAAACAAGATCCGCGTGTATGGTGCAGCATCGATTTCCGTGCCGGCGTCCGAACTATTTCATTGATGAAAGCCATAGCGTCAAACATCAAGAAAGGCGACCTCGACAGTGAGGTTAATATCCTTTGGGGCATCAAGAAACTGATCCAGCTATCCAAGGAAAAGATCTTTGAAGAATATGACAAGATTTCGGAATCCCAATTAAAATCCAAAGAAGCCCATGCAGCCATTCAGCAGGCTGTAGCCGAGCATGGTCAAGATTTTAAACTGGAAGATATTGCCTGGCAGCTCGGGATCAGTATGGACTATCTGCATCAGCTTATCCAGCTTTATTATGGACAGAGTCCCCAAGAGCTGAAAATAGAATTTATGCTGGATCTCGCCAAGAAATATATTGCAGACGGTATGCATACCGATGCGATCGCCTATGAACTCGGCTATGCTTCCCCCAGCAGCTTTGCCCGCTTTTTTAAAAAGAAAAGCGGCATGACCGCAACAGAATTTTTTAAGTGGTATAACCAAGACGATCTATAAACCTGTATATACTACTCTCCAGATTCGGCCAAGTCCAGCTGCTTTTTAGTACCGAACTTTGATTTACAATGTAAGTAAGGAAATGCAAAATACACCAAGACATATAGCCCCCAATAACTATCTAGCCCGTAGGATCACGATCTTTTTGAAATGGATGACTCAATTTATTTTGAGATTTCCGCAGATCGTGGTCCATTTTTGCTTGACGCATTGGCGAGATATTACTGTTACGTTTTATGGCTCGTTTATGATGGGGCTTTGGATCTTTGTTGCATACAATAAATTTTCTGATTTCAGTGGCAACATGGATGCAATGCTGCGCCAGCCACTGCCAAGGCCTGTCGCCATCGCATTAGCTTATTTGATACCGACAAGTGAGATCGTAGCAGCGGTATTGATCGGGATTAAATCGACGAGATTATTCGGCTTGGCGTTATCATCGCTAATGATGCTCGCTTTCACCGGCTATGTAGGGCTGGCTTTGCTACACGTATGGAGCGACGAGCTGCCCTGTAGCTGTGGACTGATTATTCAGATTGGGTGGAAATCACATTTTATATTAAATATGTACCTGACATTGATCTGCGTTTGGTCCTATATTATAGAACGTTGGATTCGACTAAGACCTGTTATACATGATAAATATAGTATTCCATATCGTGCAAAAATAGCCAATACAATTCCACGATTGAGCTATAGATCATTTGCAAAACATATAGACAGCCTCTTCCATGGGCATAATAAGAGAAAATGACAGCATACACATCTGAACGCTGATGCAAGGTTGTCGGCGAGAAGGGCGCGTCTGCCAAAAGACAGAAATAAAACAACAAATTTTTAAATCACATTTTAAATATTACGTTATGAACTTAACTAAAATCATCAAAGCAAATGTATTGCCTATGCTAGGATTAGGCATAGCAGCAGGATTAACAACAGTATCGTTAATGTCTGCAAATACTGTAAAAACTCAACAAGCTGAAGGCCAATTTTGGTTCGAAGTTACAAGTGGCCAGCCCGGACAGGAAATTGAACAGCCCGATCCAAACTGTCCAAAACTTACGCAACCAGATTGTGCCAGACTTTACAATGAAGAGGATACCGAACTGACTCCTTCCAACGAAAGAGTAGTCATTTCGGGGCATGAGTCCAATTATGTAGACTATCGCACAAAAACAATGTAAATTCACTGCTCATTAAAAAAGAAAGGGTGGCTGTTTCAACTCGAGACAGCCACCCTTTTGATTTAAGGCAAAGATCTACCTATCGATCAAGCTACTCCCGTAGATTTTGCTCAATGCCCGATAGATCAATCACATTATCTGGGATGGGCAAGATGTAATTCGGTGAATTGGGCTTGATCTCTATCTTTTTATCACCAAGCACTCTCGTCATTGTTATTTCGGCCTTTTCATTTCGGTTCAGTCTCCTTATATCTGAAAATCGAATTCCACGATAGAGCAAGCTTTTCCTCCTTTCAAGTAAGACAATATTCAACAACTCAGCTTGTGTGATACTTTCCTTTAATACCACAATTCGATGATCACGAAGCCTTGATGCCATATATGTTTGATACATAGATTTTGCTTCATCAAGTTTATTTGTTCGTGTTAAACACTCCATCCCCATAAGATAGACCTCGTCAATAGCCAGTCCGTTAAACAAGGATAAAGAGCCTGAATAATTACCGATAAAAGCCGCGTTCTCTCCCCGAGGAGCAAAAAATGCTTTCAATCTTAAATCATCATCTGCATAGGCCCGCATCAGGTTGGTATCGACCAAGGCTTTTGAATCTTTATAGGAATAATAGGCCATAATACTATGAAAGATCACTTCATCATTGAATTGTGTCATCGGATAAGCAACTGAAGTATTTACTTTCGTGTAGTCGATCAATTTAAAAGCTGGCAATACAGACTGGCATAACGCTAAACATTCTCCATATCGCCCCATGATGAGATACAGTCTTGCCAAAAGAGCTTGTGCGGCATATTTGCTCGGCCTGGTTTTGACGGATACCGTTGTTGGCAGCAAAGCAATGGCATCCTTTAGGTCTTTTTCCATCTGTGTGTAGGTCTGTCCGACCGTGCTTCGCCCAACCTTTTCATTGATGTCACTTTTTAGGCGTAAAGGTAGCCCAAGCCCCGTATTTTCGGCACCTGCCGTATACGTGTCGCAGTAAATCTGCGATAGGTTAAAATAACCAAAAGCTCTAAAGAATAAGGCTGTTCCTTTTAGATAATACGCTTCATCCTGCTTGCTAGCCAATACTTCCAGACCGTCCAGCACATTATTGGCGTAGAAGATCTGTTGGTAGGTATTGCTCCAAACAATGTCTAGCGAACCCTCATAGATATCTTTATTCCAAACATAAGTATTTCGCTCAATAATATCTGTTAAGCCATCGTAAACCTCTTTGCTCAAGTAATAATCGTCGGCAGAAAGATGAGCGAGATGAGGCAGTGCTTCGTTCATTGTTTCTGTTCGGTCCATCAAGGCCCTAAAATCCTTCAATGTACTGGGTATTACCAGTTTCTTGTCCGATTTGACCGATAGAAAATCTTTGGTACATCCGCCCAGCGTGATGACCAACAATAGTACTATAATTCTTTTCATTGTATGTTACAATCCTACATTAATACCCAAAGACCACAACCGCGGTCTTCCCAGATAACTCTCATTTGTCATCGGATCGATGTTGGCACTGTTGGCCACCCAAAGCTGCCCGACATTATTGACCAACACAAAGAACGACGCATTTTTAAATGACCGATCAATCCATGCATTATTGAATGCACGAAGGTCAACACTCAATCGTACATCTTTTAAAAAGATATAATCGGCTTTTTCGACGAGAACACTTGAGTAGCTATTTAAAATGCTCCATTTGTCCAGATCAGCCACCTTTGGAATAGCTGGAACATCCGTTCCCAGCTCGTCGCCAGGTTTGATCCAACGTTTGGTATAGTCCTCATGGCCAAACCAATTTGTCGCCAATGTTGAATAATTAATCGTTGGTCTACGGAGGTAACCACCAAATGCATAAAGCATTGAAAAAGAAAAATCAAAAGACTTGTATTTCAGGCGATTTATAAGCGACCCCGTATACAAAGGAAGCGCTGAGCCATTGTAGTGCAGGTCGTCAAATGTCATCTTGGACCGGATGACTGTATAATCTTTGCTGATCTCGCCTTTATACCAAAAACGCGGGCTTCCATCTACCGGATCTAAACCCGCCCAGGGGACTGAATATAATGGACTCATAGGCTTGCCCTCCACAGGGACAGCAAATGATGAGGCCAATAAACTGCTCGGTGTGGTACCACTGTATTTGATGACCTTATTACGGTTCCAATTGAAGAGCAGACTTGGCATCCACTCTACAGCACCAAAGTTCTTTCGGCCATCTATTCGCAGATCAATCCCTTCGGTATTGAGTGAGGCCGTATTGCCTGTAAAGGAAAAACGCTGACCGACAAAGAAGCCAGTCGTCGGGTCAAGAGCAGACTCCCCGATCAGATCGCGGCCTTTCTTCTGATAATAATCGAAAGAAACACTGACAATGCGGTTTTTAGTAGCGAGATCCAAACCAATATTGACTGTGCTTACTTTTTCCCAGCGCAGATCTTCATTGGGTGGGGTTTGGATCTGTGCAGAAGGCAACCCCGTCAGTAAAGATGTACCGTAGCTAGCCGTACTGTACCGTGTCAGCGATTTATTGACGTTTCCGCTGTAACCAAAGGTCGTCCGTAGCTTGAGGTAGTCGATGATAAAATCCTTTGGCCAAAAGCGCTCCTCAGAAGCCGTCCATGCCAGTCCCGAAGACCAGAGCGGAACAGCACGTTGGTTGGTATTGACACCAAAAAGATTGGATGCATCCTTACGTGCACTAAAGGAAAACAGATACCGTTGCCTGTATAGATAGCTACCGTTGAAGTAATAAGATACAAAACGGTCGATACGATCCGTAAAGCCAATTCCTGAGGGAATACTGGATTTTGAACCTGCCGGGAAGCGTGTAAAGCGTGTACTGAAGTCTATATCCTGATACGTCAACGTTTCGGGATCAAATCCATACACCGTAGACTTATCCCCTACCAGAGTTGTCTGTTTGACTTCCGCTCCCAGTAAGAGATTGATGTTCGACAGTCCGATGGTTGCCGAATAATTCAGTTGCGCCCTTCCCAGATGCGCTTGTGTTTTGCTCCTGGACTTATCCAGTATAGCACCTTCCCGAATTGGAAATAACAGCTGACCATTATTTTCATAGGCAAAGCTATTGACCAAATTACGCGCATAATAGCTATCGCGGTCATAATTGAAGGTCTGCAGATTGTTTATATTCTGATAGTTATACAAGAGCTGTGCCGTGAGTCCGTACCCCAACCGTATATTGGAATTAAATCCGGCTATAAACTCATTGTGCTCATTGGCAAACTGTCTTTTGTCCATTTCGTCCAATGGGCTATAGCCCCAGTCCAAGCGCCCTGATTGCTTTTGTGCATCCAAAAATATCCCATTGTAATCGTGTATAACAGGCAGATAATTTCCGTTTTTATCTGCAAGCTTGGCATAAGGATAAATATAATCCGCATAATTCAGCAATCTATGGTTTTCGTTGCCCAGATTCCAGGATAAGGTCGGATTGAAATCCAGCCATTCCGCAGGTTTAAATGTCGAATTGAACTGCAGCAGTATTCTGCTGTCTTTCTGTCTATCAGCTGAAGTGTTGGATTTATTCCAAGTCAGGGAAAGCAAATTTGCCGCCTTTGCATTCCCATTACTGATCTGAACATTGTACTGCTGTTTATACCCAGTGCCGAAGTAATAACGATCGAGATCCTTTCGGACATCCTGTTGTGCCAGTCCCGCGATCTGATTTGACACTTCCTCTGCACTCAGCAACCCTTTATCCCGTTTAAGCAGCAATTCAACTACTGGCGTAAACTTTTTGTAACCCGCATTAGCTTTTTGTGCGTTATAGTAGCCATTATCATAGAGATACTGTTCAAAGCCGATAAAATCGCTGCTATTGAGCAAAAATTTATAATAATAGCGTTCTGGAGCGGCTTCCCATGTATTGTTCAGGCTAAGGTTCACCTTGGTGCCCCCGTTCAGTTTCGCCGATTTGGACGTAATGACCAATACCCCATTGCCCGCACGGGCACCCCATATAGAAGACGCCGCAGCATCTTTCAAAAAAGTAATGGATTCAAGTATGTTCGGATCAAGTGCCGTGATGTCACCTTCAAATGGCGCACCATCCAAAATGATTAAAGGCGTATTATCGGACTTGATCGTTGCATATCCGCGCAGCAGCAGTGCATTTCGGCCCGATAATCGCGAATCGATGGTTAAGCCACTTACGGTGCCTTCCAGACGGTCTACCAATCCCTCCGAAGGTCTACGGTTGAGCTCTTTGTTTGTGAGGAATGAAAATGATCCGGTGGCGCGTTCTTTTGGAATAGCCTGATAACCCGTCTGTACGACCGCCTCTTCCAGTTCCTGTACATTTGGTTCCAACTCTACCGTATAATCACCCGGTCTGTCAAACCGCACAATTTTAGGCGCATAACTGAGGTGGCTAAAGCGGAGCGATACGGGGAAAGTAATTTTGTTGATAAAGCTTTTTCCATTCGCGTCTGTCTTTGCCAAAACCGTAGTCTCTGTTAAGGAATTTACAGATGCACCCGCAATAGGTTTTTGATCAGCTTTGCTCAGCAATTGAATGTTTAAACCATTCGATCCCTGTGCAAAAGAACTAATAGCGCTTACCATGAGCATGATAAACGTGATCCATCTACTCATGGGGACCTCCTTTCGCAACATCACTCAGTACAAATACATCCATAGGCAAGGTTTCCAATGTCGCTCTGTACCCTTGCGCTACCAAGAATGCATTGATACTGTTCAGATCATTTGGCCAATCATCAGGAATTTTTATCGGCTTTTTAAATTCGTCGGTTTTGTTGATCCATGGTATTCCTCTATTCGTCTGCTCACTCTGATTATCAAGCCTATCGACCAATTGATACAAGGGGAGTTCTTTTGCTAGCTTTTTAGGAATTTTTAAGTGCTGAGACGATGCATCTTTTCGAATTACATACGCTTTACGGGTACGCCGTTCGATCCGGCCTTCCATACCATATTTTTGACCGAAGAAGGTATTGAGTTCTTGAAGTAAATCCTTAGCCAGTTCATTTTTATCCGCAGCAGCGGAATAAAACTGTATAGCGTACAGATGCGATGTGCTGTCGGCAAAATACTGATCTGTGCTTACATTCGAAAGCTTGTTGCGCCATTTTGTCTCTAACAGGAACCAATTACCCCTGCGCAGATCAGGACGAGCGATGGCAATAGCCGATTTATAGATATCTACCGGGCCAGCGTTCGTTGCTCCAAAAAAGCTGGGTTTACCGTCCTTACCGATCTGATAGTTTGTCTGCGCAAGGACATCCTGTAAATAACCTGTTATTGTAAACGAACGTTGCAACTGGGGCGTACGAAAGATCAGAGGGTCATCCAAAAAATTGTCCTTTAACTCGAAAGACACACGATCTTGTCGTATTCTATTGGGCGCAATTCCTTCATGCAGCAGTTTGGCTATATTTTCATCGGTCACTTCGGTTGCTTGCGTCGTGGCGACTACCTTACCCTCACTGATCCAGATGTAATAAGGAATCCAAGTATAGGGAAAGTATTGAAATAGCGTCGCCCTGGTGTCGATAAAGGACATCAGTGTATACCCATTGTCTTTCAGGTACTGGGCAGCCCTATCCTGCTGTAGTGTCGCGAGTAAGAATGAGGCGTCGGGGTATTTGTACTGCAATTGCTGAATCTTTGGCAAGCCCTCTAGGCAGCTCTTACAGGTGGTGGCCCAACAATCTATTAAGATCAGCTTTCTGCCTTTATAGTCTTTGAGTTGAATATGCTCTTTGCCTTCGGAATGATTTGCTACGGGCAGCATTGCGGCCCATAGTTCATCAGGTACCGTATCGCCTACATATAGTCGTTTAATTTTGGTGAGCCCATCGGCCCCGCTGTCCTTGCGGGGCGTCTGAGCTGATAAACTAAACATATGAAACATAAGAGCTAATACGATAAAAGCTCTTATGTTCTTCAATGCCTTTAAATAACAAGTTAAATAGAATTGAAAAACTAAGAGGAACACAATTACAAGAAATGTAATCTGTATAACTGGAATATTGACTACCTTATCCAATAAGGCAGTGAATAGATTAGATCTTTTTATCATCTGCTTATGGATTAGGTATTATTCTGCAATTCTATTAAAGAAACTGTGGATCCTTTGCTTGGCTTCTAGATCAGCGTCTATAGCTTCTGCAGGTTCAGCAAAGACAAATGGAACCGCATCGATACCGATCTTGCGAAAGTGCACCAAGAAATAAGCCATCAGCAAACGGTATACTTTCATCAAAAAGGTATGCTTCTGTTTCACGTCGGCAGCATCTTCCTGTGCGACGCCCCTTTGATAGCTTTCAAAGAGTACCCACAAGCTTTCCTGACAGTCAGTGATTGTATTTTGGGACCAGAACTCCCGAATGGTATTTAATGGATCGTATCCATTGTCGTATGTTTCATAACATGCTAGCTCAAAGGGTAGCATATTGTTTGATTTTTGGTTCATTTTTGAGGCATTAAAATGATCCGCATTGCCAAAAAAAGTGCAATACTTCTCCTATCCCGCGCGCGCGTGCCCGCTCAGATTCATAAAATAGTTTGAAAAAAATGTTCCGAGTTAGTTGTCTAATAATTGGTTACACAGCAGATGATATAGATACACTGACAATCTTCGGATTTGGCCATAAAGACCCTTTCGCCTAAAAATTAAGGGGGAATTTTTATGTTTCTTTTTGTTTGTTTTCTTCTCATTGTTCATATCGGTTATGGCTTATGAACAATGTATTTATGTATAGGATGAGATCCTCTCTTGAAAAGAGATGGGACTTACCTCATTCCTCCAGAAGGCCCTAGGAAGCCTGGAAAAGAGAACAAGAGTAAGCACCCATCTCTACTCACAAAGATAAGAGAATGGGGCTTTGACTCCCGATCTTGCTTTTCCTGAAAATTTCCTAGGTTCTCTGGACAAGACACAGCGTCATTCGCCTATTAATAGCAGAAAAACAAATAGTTAATCAGCTAATTATAGTACAAACATAACATATAAAATACAAAATTCCAATTTTTTCTAATCACCATGATTTGCATCGAATATTCTTAATTGCAATTATGGTTAAATTATCACGTTCAGCAATATTTACAATCAACATGGTTAAGCTACGAAGGCTGGTTAAAGGTCGTTCAGCAAGAGGTCTATCAGCATCTGTTAGTGATGACCCTAATTTAATTTCAGGATTTGAAAGTATGGCGATAAAATCTCAATATCCGCATCATGTTCTATCAGCTATCGCAAATGAATTAAATGATGATATACGGCTATATTACCCTTCTGATGAAGACTTATTAGAAAGTGACGGAAGTAGATTTGTCAAGGAAATTATCAGTCTATCTAATATAGAGGATTGTACTTTGGTAATAAACGAAATGATCGCTGAAGGCTGTTTTGTTAACGGCATGAGTGTTGATGACACGAGCAAATACCTCCATGAATATGGAAAACCTAATTCTTTAATCATAGAGCAAGCATTAAGACTCGTAGAAAAAACAAATAAATTAAACCTTCACAACGGCAAATACTTTTCCTAATAACAAGCTCTATTATCCCTAATCGGATATAATCCTTATTTTAGGACTTTATTAATCTAAATTGGGAAACGTCAAGAAAAATACGAGAGTAAAAAGTCCGATTGTGATCATCCTTCGAAGTGATTTCGAGGTGCTTCGTAACGTGTACAATCTTCTAGGTGACTCGTCTCTTTCTGACGAAGATGTCTCATTTCTATTAGGGAAAGCTGATGGTTATTTTTTCGAAATATTAGACCCGACGAACAAGAAAAAATTCAAGCAAGATTTATGGACGCTTTTTGTCCCGATATTCCGAACTTCTTTTACGAATGTCATGCCACCTCCTTATGTAGGATCACAAGAAGAAGTAAAGCTTAACAGCGCAGCTAACCATAATAAAAAAACGACTATATACCGTTTTACAGTCAACTATGGAGATCGTACAGAATATAAAGATGGTCTCGAACAAAAAATAGCTGTAGAATCGGAATATTTGGAATGGAAAAAGACGGTAGTTACCGGCGAACGGAAAGTTGAAAATAAACCACTGACTGATTATCTAAAGTTCCTTATCAGCGAAGGGTTCTTTTTTACCCCCAAGACTTCACTATTCATTCTTATACATCTCCGCAAATATTTCGACACACCATTCACAGTTGAAGAGATAGCCGTATCCATTAAAAAACTCTGTAGGCGACAGACCAGAATTGAGACATTGCTCCAACGGAATATAGATAACTCGAGATATTCCTACTCTGAACTATATGATATTTCCGCTTTAGATGAAGTATCAGAGCTTCCGACACCACTAATTGATCTTGTTAGTGGCTCGCCAGTAAATAATCGATACAAAATTACACATGCTGTACGTGGTATATTAGGCTTCATCGAGCTTAACGCCCGAGAACTGGTGAATATTGCAGTCCATCCAAACTTCAGAGAAATGCGTATGGCAGCTAGATTACTTGATTTTGTCATGGCTCTAGATAAAAAGGCACCATTGACAATAGAAGTCGCCGTAAACTCCCCCTCCTTAGATTTTCTTACGAACTGTTCATTCATCGAAAGCAAAGAAGACCGGAAGTTTAGAAAAGACAACAAGTTGTCGATAATTAAACTGAAACGTGGGCCTAAAAAAGAGTAACAAGAATAATTTTACAATAAGCATATTTAAAATCATTTCATAAATTGGAAAAACTCTTATGGCAGTATCGCGAGAAATAATTAAAGACGTATTAAACACGATTCTCAAACTTAGAAATGAGAACTCACCAAATTCTTATATATCTATAAAAAACACCTTAAAACTATTTTCTATTCCCGTACCAGCGATTTCTATACCCAAGGGAAAAAGTTTATATAGAATTCGATTACATACTAAAGAAGAAAGTAACAGTCTTTTTGAGAGAATTAGCGATTTTGGCCATAGAGTTGATCTAAATAGCATTAGAAATTTTGGGAGAGCCAATGAACCTTTCCAAAGTATATTTTATTGTTCTGACTCACCACAAACAGCTTTTTGCGAAACATCTAAACTTGTTAGGAATAATGAGAATGATAAAATGGAAGTGAGTTCTCTAAGTATATGGAAAACAACAAAAGATTTAAATGTGGCATATCTTCCGAAAGATGGCGATTATTTTGGTAACGATAACGTAGAGTTTCTAAATAGAAATATTAACGAATCTTTTACTGCTTTTAATCATGAGGAATCTAATAATCTAAAACATTTTATTAACACAATTGCAAATGAGTTCGCTACAGATTCATCTGAAAAAGATTTCAACTATTTACTAACCTGTGCATTCGCTAATTACATTTATGAAACCCCAATGTCTTCAATGACTATGAAAAAAATCGGTATTGATGGGATAGCTTATCCAAGTGTTCAGCTACGAACAGAAGGTGTTAACTTTGCTTTAAAACCAGAATTAGTAACAAATAAAGATATCATTCTCGAAAAAGTTATTTCCAGAAAAATGGAGCTAGTATCCGAAAATACCTATGCTGAAATAGCTACTGTCGTGTCAAAAATGATTGACTATGATTCTGATTTATGGAGAGTTGTTTGGTAGAACGCATAGCCCTGTCTCGTCCAAAAAAACTTTACAGTTCTATCCATAGTATTCGTTATATTTATGACTTATACATTGTTAATCTATAGTTAGATATGAAGCTCACGGATAATGAAGTTAAAGAAATTTTAGATCAAAATTCAAAGCGAATAGAGGGAATCGAAAAGATGGCTTTAAATTTATATGCCATTCACAATATCCGATATTGGTATTCTCATCTTTTAAACTTTCCTGTTTCCCAAAATCTATTGCAGGATATGATGCAAATTGAGGCGTATACGACCAGTATAAGTGTTGCCTATGGGAGGCTTTTCGGTGAAGGGCAAGGAAAAGTTACCAAGCTCGAAAGAAATATTTTGCCAGAAGAATATTTGCATATTCATGATGAAATTATCAATCTTCGGCATGGGCGATATGCTCATCATGGTAATGATCCTTCTATTCGTAAATCTGTACCAGTAAAGTATGATGGAAAATTTAAGATTGGATTAGAGATGGAAATTGGTTTCTATATAGGTGCGCCTAAAGCTTGGCAGCCGTTATTTGAATGGTTAGATGACTATATGTATAGAACATTATATAAAAAGATTCACTCCTTAAGTAAAAAAACACGACAGGAATGGGAGATGGAAAACGGACCTGTACCAAAATGGATAGAGCCTTAATAAACACATGTCGCAGTGTCCATAATAAATCCTAAATAGATCAAGCACTTTGCTAATGATTATTATGTATGCATAAAAAATAAAACCAGAGATTAAACCACTCCAGTACCGGCCATTTAAAGCCTTCGGCAAAAAAGGAATTTACTTCGAAGATATAAAAAGGGGAGTGTAACTCAAACTGTGTCATTGGATTTAAATCTTAAAAACCTCTTTCTAATTTGAGTCTATCCCCAAATCTAATATAAAGTTGGGATATGGTCAAGCCCCAGTTATGCATTGGCATCGTCCATTTTTTTGGGTAGACTTACCCTCCCAATAAAGAGGCTGCACAAGCCGCACTGACAGATTTTGCCGATAGATGGGAATCCAAGTATCCTTATGCAGTAAGATCATGGAAGGAGAACTGGGACGAACTGACCGTCTTTTACGACTTTCCACTTGAGATCCGAAGAATAATCTATACGACCAATATCATCGAAAACATGAATGGGAAGATCCGTAAATACACAAAGAATAAACTGTCATTTCCCAGCGATGATGCCGTATTGAAATCTGTATATTTGGCTTTGGGAGAAATCTCTAGAAAATGGACGATGCCCATTCGTAACTGGGCTATTATCCTAAATCAGTTCTTAACTTTATTTGAAAAAAGAGTCCAGTTATAAGGAACATAACTGAACTCCGTAGTTTCTATTTACACACTTAGTGGGACAGTTCCCTTAAATTTTTACAGGAATTTTACAGGAATTACATTTGATAATCAAAAAAAAACTTTAACTATATTATTACGTCGACTAGTTCTAACATTTCAAACAAATTTAATTCATCAACCTCTTTACTATTTCCATGCGCAGCTTTATCATTACGCAATTTGTTTAAAGATGCCCATTTCCTTAAAAAAACATCGTCTTTTTGAAATTTCTCTGCAAAGATAAAGGACAACCTCGCTAAAGAATTGATCGGTTGTCCTTTTGAGGCTTCACAATCTTCAATTTTAAAATAGCTACCATTAACTAAATCCTTATAATACTTTAATTTCCATTTCAATTTTTTGTTATTTGCAGTTTTTTCAACAACTAAAACTCCATTAACTTTACATTCAGAGTCAATGCACTCAAAATTTTCACTTTGATTTGAAAAATCTTCTAAAATTTGATAATAAGCTAGGAAAGTATAATTATAATACTTATTTGATGTCAAAGATTTTTTCAATAAATCTAAAGTAATACTAAACGTTAGTTTAGTTCTATCATAAAAGGACTTACATTCTTGTGACACACTGTTATATTTCAAGTCTATCTTCTCAATTATAATAGACTGCCTTTTTACTATTTTTTTTAAAAATGACAAATTAAAGCTGTCATTTATCTCCTTTTTTAAATTCATATAATTCTCCTTTGAAAAAGATAAAGGAAAATTATATTCAGGGGATTCCTTTATATAATAACCATCTGCACCTAAATCTAAAAGAGTTTTCATATTCCAAGCTTTACTAGACGCAGTAAACATTAAAACTTGGTTTCCTGTATTCAAACTTTTTATCTTTTTCAGTAATTTACATCCCGAGAAATCTAATGGATTAACAACATTTTCTTCCTCTTCTCCCTTTAATCTTAAATCTATTAAATAAAGATCAAAAAAATCATTTTCAATTAATTGTCTGATGTCATCAGGTAAAGAATCATAATTATCAATTTTCCTATTAACAACTTTTAGCTGTTCTTCGTTTTTCTTCTTTAGTATTCTACGCAATACCGCACTCCAACCTTTATCTGCCTCGTCATCAATAAATAAAACATTATAGTCTTTAATATCAATCTGATCAGGGTGTCCTGTAGATGGTAACTCACCAATTACCTTAATTCCTTTTTCATTTAAATATGATAGATCACTAATTTGAGCCATCATAAATTTAAAATAGAGCTGTTTCTGAGCAATCTTTAGCTCATCATTAGATTTTGAGACAGAAAGATTTGCCACTTCATTTAATCTTAAAGCACCCCATTGATTTGCAAGAGAATGCCTACCTATTTTTTCATTAGGATGAAGCACAATACTATTTAAAAATTTAGTTTTATACTGATCTTTCAGAAGCGGTTTAACTTTTGAAACAGCTCGTTTTAAAACTTCTTTATCAAAAAATATAAAACGACAACCCGATGTAAACATTATATTTCCCATCAATCCTGCATTATTCAAAATAGAATTGAGGGTACTCAAGGAAGTAAAGATAATTGGAATCAATCTTTTTGACCACAGTGTAATAGATAACCGTATATGAAATGCAATTCTCAATTGAAGATCTAAATCTTCTCTTGTTAAAGAAATTATTAATCTTTCTATGTTAACATCCTTAAACTGCTTCTCAATAAAATCATGAATATCTTCATCTTTATAAATAGTGGGTAATTCAATATTCTGAATATCTGCTAAAGAATTAACAATCGGATCATTACTACTACCAAGTATAAATATATTCTTCATAAATCTCTAAACTTTCTAATGCTTCAGCTACTTTAAGCCCAAATTTTTCAACAGTAATTTCTTTATTATCCAAATCAAATACAAATTTATCAAATTCATATTCTAATCCTAAAAAAGAAAAAAATTGCTGTAGATTATTGATATCGACCATATTTACCTTAAATACTTCATTCGAAGAATATGCTATTAATTCAGCTAAAATATTTTTGCCAACTTGCTCATAATAAATGGATCTATAATTCAATCCATAGGCTAAAAGCCTAAAGTCTATTTTGGAATTCTCCCTATAATCAACTAAAAAATCATAGAGTCTTGAATAAAATATGGTTTTCTTTATCTTATAAATACAGTTTGGGTCATTTTCATAAGAATATGCTGCTTTAACATCAAACCTATTACTAAAAATTACTATGGGAATCTCTTTCCCATAAACACTTATTTCTTCAATTATTTTGGTTGCATTAGTATTAGAATTTATGATAAATTCCCCTGATGCATTGCAATCATCCGTAGTTTTATGTATCAAAATACAGCTAGCATCTTCCAAAAAATTAAGATTACAATTTACTTCTAGCCTTTCTATAGAAATTAAAATATCATCAAAATCTTTATTATCGACAAAATAAATACCTGACTCTTTAATTCTTTTATTATCCTTGTTATCATCAATTAAATAGATCATTTTTGGTAAAAAGTTAAAATGTGTACAAATCCTATTGGATTATATTCCAAATTTGTTATTTCATTAGTATCATAATCTCTTAATAAATTAACTCTAATAGGCTTATCATCAAAAATACTTTCAATAGACCAATAGCAGTATCCCTCCAATTTTTCCTTTACGTCCGCTAAATCACCTTTTTTTCTATGAATTTCCAATAAAAAATCTTCCAATGGCTTATGGGGATAAGAGTTTTCGTGCGTTATTGTAATAATACGTAATCGATAGTCGCCTTCATAACGAGTGCTATATTTTATAGATAGTTTCTTACTAATCCCTATTTTTTTATTACATCCATCAAGAATTAACCTAATGGCTTCCTTAAAGTAATTAACATTAGTGTAAAAATCAGCCCTTTGACAATTTTCAAGGTTAATTTCAAATTTACTGTAATTAGCTACAAGCTTCTCTTTCAAAATATTGTCCAGAATATGTTGAAGATCTGGAGCTTCAATTCTTGTTAAATCTCTGAATGATTTTATTGTCTCTGAGAAAGAAGCATTTCTTTTTAGATGTTTCTTCTCGTTTTTAGACCATTCAATTCTTGTAGGTACTGACCAACCATCATTACATCCTTTATTCCATGATGGTTTTTGGGAAAAAGCAAATTCATTTATAATTGCATACAAGGATCTCGGAATCGAGTGTTCTTTTGATTTTGAAATAAAAACTTCTTTCGAACATTGCAAAAACAGATCTATATCGAAAACGTGATCGCTTTCATCATAATCATGTGTAAGATATTTAAGCCCATTAGGGTCATCAAAAAGATTCATAAAGTCGGCAACTGACCTAGGGTTTATTTTATGTTCTTTTTTCCTTTTTAAAACGTCATCATTAGATAAAATATTTTCAATTTCCAAAACACCAGAGAGTAGACTATTCTCAAAATCTCTAAATAACAATGATTTAATTTTATTTTTTTGACTATCTGTTGTTATCTTATTGTTCATATCTCGAACAATATCTTTATAAAATCGTCTATACTTTTCATTATTGGATAGCGTACTATAAATTCCTTGAGTTTCCCATGTCTTTATAAAACCATCAAAATCATAATGTATATTTAAAAGAAAGTTAAATCTGTTTAAAAGATTAAAATATAGATTATCATTAGCTCCACGAATCATTTTTAAAAAACTTAGTTTACCTGCAAGTATTTTTAGCATATTGGGTACTCCGCTTTTTATATGACCTTTATCTTTGATATAATCGTTAAGAAAATTACTGTATGCTTTATCATAACCATAATTTTCCCACATATAAATCCAGGATCTAATTCGTTTAATATATCTTCTTTGAATATTTGGAAATTGATTTACAACGAGTCCCGTAACTTCCTGTCTTACATCTTGTTTCTGAAGACGTGTTTTTGATAAATTTATATTAAAACCTTGATCACTTACAACTCGATTTATTTCTCTAATAAATTCTCCGTTAATATTATAGACATTATGTAATGATGAGAAAGTTATATCATCTGCATATCGTGTATATTTTAAGCCAAAGCGTTTAGCTACTCCCGATAAGATATAGTCCAATCTTTGACAAACAATGTTTGTCAATATGGGTGAGGTTGGAGCGCCTTGAGGTACAACATTTTTAGATTGCCAAAAGGAATTATTATCAGAATCACGACATTCTAACTCGACCTCCGTACAACATAACGCACATATAATATTCACAACCTCATACTGATTAACTCCATCCCATTTCTTTCCAAGATCAAACGGTTTATTCTGCAGACACTTCCAAACTCTAGCTTGATCGATACTAAAGAAAAAATCTTTCAAATCAATATTATATACATAATAGCTACCACTATGTATCTTAGCGTTATCCAAAATAGATTTATTTTTTACAAACCCCATCGCTGATGGATGTGCAACAAAAACACACTCTAATATTAAGTTTAAAGACCTTTGTAGCTCTTTTAGTCCCTTAACAGGGGAATGAATTATTCTATCTCCGCCCGATTTCTTTTTAACAGAAAAGATCTCATATCTTTTTTGGGATACTTTAGGATTAGAGTAATAACTTAATTGTCTTAGCTCGAACGGAAACGCTTTATCTCCATACAGCAGTTGCTTTGCATAATTTAGCAAAATTAATAAATCATTCTTATTTTTAAGGTTCTGAAATGATTTGAGTATATGTTCTATTTGTTGTTTATGGAGCTTCATCGAAAAAAAACTTTGAAAACTAGATTTTTATTCTTTGTATATGAAAGAAAATCAAAAGAAAATCAAAAGAAAATCAAAAGAAAAATCAAAAGGATCAGAGAACATAATTACATCTAAACCTTCAGCTGTACGAAAAAAATCGTACAAGCCAGCCGATCTGACACAAATAAATGTATCCAGCTGACAGAATCAATATTTAAAATCTAGTTTTCAAAGAACAGTGCAATATAACTATTTAAATGAGTAATTTTAATAGTTATATCATATTATTAATAATTTAAATAGAAAAAATCAGTGTTTTAAAAAGTGTCGCAAACGTTTCAAGAAAATGATTGAATAAAACATTATAGCTCAAAAATAAAAGTTAAAACAGAGGATTTCAGTTCGCTCGCTGAATTTCGAATAAACCGCTGAGACTCTGCTCTTGAGCTATGTCCAAAGATGGTACGTTTATAAAAAGTCTTTCTCTAGCTCGACTGAGAGCAACATATCTTATTCGCTGTTCCTCTACGTCTAAATTGGGATATATTAAATAACCAACTTCTTTTGTTGTTAGCATTGTTACAAAAACATTATCAAACTCATCACCTTTGGCTTTATGAATTGTTTTGCAATCTGAGATATCATTCTTACTCCTTACAAAAAGTGCAACTTCCGCATAAGAATTTTTAGAATAAAATTCTTTAATCGCTCCCCTTGTCAAAGATGGAATTGAATTATTGACATTTGCCTTTACAAGTTCATAAAAGTTAAATAGAGGTTCATTTTTATATTCTTCAAATTTTGATAACAGTAACGACAATTGATGAAAGGATGTTTTCCTTCTTAGTAACTTGTCAACAATTGAGCTATTATTTTTTTCCATTTCTTTAATCGCCTCTTTGAAACGTCTTTCAATAGCAAGTTCTACAGCTTCAATACAACGAACTACGACTTTTACCCTTTCAGGATTATCCTTCTCAAAGAGCAGTTCCAGAAGGTTTGCTTGAGGTATAGCCGTATCGTATAGTCGCTTCATTGCATTGACAGTAATATTATCTCTTGAAAGGCTTACTAATAATTCGTCTCCACATATACTTTGTGCATACGAAAATGCGGCCTCTTTAGTCCCAACGAAAATAATCGGCTTTGCCCCTTGAACATTTCTAATCGGATTCTGGGAAATATCAGTTCTAAGATGGTTAAGCACATCTATTATTTTATTAGTAGTCCTGCGATTATCGGCAATGATGTATTCCTGCAATCCATTTAGAGAAAAAATATCGAAATCATTTGGAGCTGCTCCTTGAAAACTATATATGGCCTGAGCTTTATCACCAATAACTCCTATGACTGTCTCCTTTTGCGAAATTAACCGGAGCATTTCCGTTTGTACCGGATTAGTATCTTGAAATTCGTCAATAAAAAAGTAAGGAAATTTTGCTTGAAGTATTGTGATGATAAATGGAAATTCAGTTATTAATTTATATCCAAAGAAAAGGACATCTTCATGATGGAGTATTCCCTTCCTCCAAAAACTCTTTTTATAATCTAATAGCCCAGAAGCTAGTTTATCCAAACAGGCAGCCCCAGCTAATCGAGTATTGGAGGAACTATCAAATGCCTTAGTGTTATCTACGGTAATTTCTAATGTAGTACCATTGAATTTATAATCTATAGAACCTAACCAATTTCCTAATGCTTTAAGGTTACCCTCCCTAAGGATAAGTTGATTTCTAGTGTATGGATGTTTAAATGATGTAGCATTCACATGTGAATCAACCCATTCTTTAATATGTTTACGTGAAATGTAATGCTCGTCGTGACCATCCATATATTTAACGTTGAATTCAAACTGATCCGCAATGAAATGAATATATGGCTTAACAATATTGTTATATATAAAACTATGAATAGTCGAAATTTCAACACGCTCTAAACTTTCATTAAGTCTTCCAGATATCGTTTCAACTGCTGTATTTGTATAAGTGATACATGCAATTCTTCGATAGCAACCCAACCTTACGGATTTTGACAAAACCTGTTTGATGTGTTTTACCAACCAGTGGGTTTTTCCAGCACCAGGACCTGCTTTAACTTTAAACGGTTGCTCAATGTCTATGACATCGTCAGAGGTGATTGTAGTTATTGGCATATCCAGATAATTGCTTTTTTTATATAATATGGAACATTAAATAGTTGTTGGAGAGAGGCATTTCCTGAAGCATCATCGACAGGGGCCGTCTTCGGTAATTGAAGATTAGCTTCTAAAATATTGGCAAGTTCCAATGCATTTTCTCCTTTTCCAACAGACTTTAGATAACGGGTTGCTATTATAGCCTTTTTTTTATCGTCATCAGTCCATAATGGATCAACGTTTGCAACTATAGCAACTTTTAAATCCGTATTGGAGCCACTTTTACTGAGCCTATTCAATAAGTCTATTAGAGAACTACCATTATTATAAAGATCAAAAAGTTCTTCCAGTTCATGTTTGTTAATAAGAGATTTGGTTAGAAGTATTTTTGAATGAATGTTTGAAAGACAGAGTTCATATTCAAACGTTTTTCCTTTAAAATGATTTTGTCCAAAAAAGCGTATATTTCTATGTGAGGCATATTGAGACATCTTTGCTGTCAAATGACTTTGATAATTGAAAGTTATTGCATCCTGATCATACTCAAAAGGATAACATTGACAGTAATAGGACTTTGTAATTTCTTTTCTTTCGGGATCACGATCCTTTAAGCAAACTATTCTTTTGGGTATCGCATAGGGATTTGTCGTATCGAAAAGTTTTAGAAAATGATCAAAAAATCGACCTCCAACCGGTACCACCGCTACATGATGGTCTTCAAGGGATCTTCCGCAGTATTTCGCCAGTGTAGGTATTAAAATTTCCTCTGCAAGACCTTCCACAAATATGATTTTTTGAGCAAACAGCATGTCAGATCGCGTAGCATCTAGAAAGCGCTGAACATAAGCCTTGGCTTCTTGCCCACCTAGAGTAGAATCAAATACCTTTCCTGGATACCCTGCTGAAATTACTCCATTCTCATTATGTAAACATATTATCTCATCTAGTAAAACGGCGGAAGTGATTTGTGTAGAATGTGTTGTGATAAAAATTTGGCGAACCTTCCTATCGTTCTTGTTTTCTTTCAAGAATTTGAGAAATTTATACTGCATAGCAGGGTGTAAATGTGCTTCAGGTTCTTCAATCGCCAATACTGGAAAGACCTTTGCATTGCTGCCTAAGTAATTACCGTCTGCATTAACTTGCATTTTGGCAAGTAAAAGAGACATAAAAATCAGATTATTATACCCCAATCCATTGTGCGTTGCAGGGATCGTAATATCAAGTCCCGAATATCCGATTATAAGTTTGAGCGCAGAATACATTTCAACATCTGATATTGTGCCGTCAAAATCAGGTAGAGCATTATTGAATGTAGCACCAGTTTGCTTAGCATAAGAAAGGATATGCTCCTTTCCCGCTTGCATTCGCCTCTGCAAATCCTGAATCAGTCCCCCTGCCTTTGTTGTAAAATCTGATTTTAAATCTTTTATCTCTAAATGCTTATCGGCTTTACTTTTAATAGCTTCGTCAGTTGACTTTATTTCATAGTCCATAAAGAAATCCAAAACATCACGGAGCATAGTATTTCTTCCAGTGAACATATCGCGCTCAACGTCCCTAATAGCATTTAAAAATTGAAAATCAAATTTTTGTAAAGAACTACTATCTGCTACCAGTTTAAATTTCGGATCTCCTCCATAAATTTTATTGACATAAAATCTTAAAAAATCATGTTTTATAGTTAACCACGCATCATTTTTAGTTTCGCAGGATGCCAAAGCAGTAAGATAATCATTATGATGCTCGAATGGCAAGAAAAATTTGTACGTTAATAGCGCTTGATAAGGTTCTTCAAGTTTTGTTAGCCAATCTGCTACAGTAACTAGATCATCGCTTGTTAAGTCTTCGTTTTCACTTTGATTTATTGCGATTGTAATACTTACTTCAGGAGGTTTATTATGTAGATCTTGTAAACTAATGTGTTTGGAAAAATCATCAATTTCAAGCCTCTTCGATATATTTTGATCTATAATTAACGCTATTGCCTTAATCAAACTAGTCTTACCTGCATTGTTATGACCAATAATGACGTTTACACCGTCGTTAAATTCAATAGTGTTATATGGGAAATTTCTGAATCCCTCAATTATAATTTTTGAAATGTACATAGAATGTTATTTATAGCATTATTGTTTAATACCTATGATTTTAATAAATCTTATATTAAAACATACTTTTCATTTTATAACTACAAAGCCATCTCGAATTTCTGAAGATTGCAATTAGCCAAAACAAAATGAGTTAATTAGAAAAGCATTTTTTTATTTTCTACAATTTTTAAGGATTTGCTCAAAAAATTTATAATGTCTACATCATGGTACGACTCATCATTGCTATTGATATGAACCATTGCGTAGTTATGCCACATATACCGTTTTACATTATAAAGGATTTTTTTATCAGTTCCCCAAATTAAAAATTCTAGGCCTTCCCCCTCCTCTCTAATTGTGTTCATCTGTACGACGTTTATTACCATCGCGAAAAAGTTTCCAAGGAAGCCTCTATAATTGTAAGACTCTAGATTCATGGAATTGAAATTGAAGATAAAGTTTTCCTCTTTAAGCTCATTCACGGCTTTGATAAAAGCTTGCCTGCTTCCAAAAAGCACTGACATATACTGAATCATTACCAAAAATTCATAATTCATAACAATACCATCATTCGATTGTGTTTCCTTGTTAAAGAAATTCTGCTGTGTTAAAGGTATTTTCTGAATATTTTTTAGCGATCGAAGACTTAGTTTACGATGTTCAACGAAAAGTTGTAGCAGATATAAAAAGGTTCTATAGAATCCGTCTCCATTTCTGGAGTTTAACCGAAAATGTCTAAAATCGTTGTGGAAATCATCGTATTGCAAATCATCTAAATAATCCCGTAACGCTTCCCTGATATATCGAGCGTTATTAAAACTGTAGATAGATTTACTATAAAATTTATTTATATAGCCCTGAAAGTCCACATGCTTTCCATAACGGTGTTCGTATATACGCTTTATGTTTTCAATATCACATACCAGAATCACTTTATCAAATCCAAACTTATTTTTTGATGTATGATAGTCACGATGCGCACTTAATACGTTAAATATTCGGAATATATGTTCGGGATCTATACGGTCGAGATCGTCGATGATCAAAACATTTTGCTTAGTTTCCGATTTCAAACGCCTAAGTATCTCGCTGATCAATGCCGATATTGCGTCAAATTCCTTTAGACCTTTACCATTTTCGAAGGATTCCAAATATGTCTTTATCGTTGTAAACTCATTGGCTTTCAAATTACCATAAAACTCGTCAAATTTACTCTTTTCAAGTTTTAACAGGTCAAGTATATCAGAGATACTTTTTCCCAGCTTTGTAGTCGCTTTAAAAACCTGTTGAGTAAAATCGAGTGCCTTAAAGTTGTCCTGCATATAGAGCTGCAATGCTAAGCCTTTATCCAATTCTAACTCATCTATATTCTGGATAGAATCTTTATATTTCAATACTAATTCAAAAAGAATATCGTACTTGATCAACTCAAATATATCTTCATTACTTGATACAGAATAATTAACAGGATATAGATGTATAGCATTATACTGTTCTTCACACTTGGGTACAAAATCTTCCTTTAAGAAATAGGTCTTTCCAGTTCCAAATGGTGCCGAAAAAATTATATCGTTATTTCCTTCTAGTTCTAGATGATTCAAAAAATCTTGAAGGAGAGTATCGTTTTTAATATTCATGTGTTAATCTTTGTTCATTATATTATGTTGGCCTACTTCACTATTCCCATATTTATATTTTCCACCGCTTTAGAAACCAAAAACAACTTACATTGGCGAATCGGCAATAATATATCATATCTCGTTTCATTTCCATTTACTCTTATACAAGGTCTGTAATGTTGTTTTTTTTCTTGTACAATATTTATAAGGTTAATATTGTATCTCGACTCGATAAAACTAATCAGACGATCAATCGGCTTTAATTCCATTCTCCGGCTAGAATAATGGTCGCAGTATTGTTTATAGATGTCTGGGAAGCTTTCTTCAAGTTCTTTTAATGTCATGATGATAATTTCCGCGTACTAATTTAAATTTTGTCGATATTTTCAGGTATTAATCTCATTACATGATTAATACCTGAAATTTAGTTTTCTAATGATTTGTAATATTTTTTAAGTATCTAATTATCGGTACTTGATCTATTTCTTGTTTTGAGAGATTGGGTTGAAGAATCTCTTTCCAATATAAATTAGCATTATATGGTTTTCCATCGGCTGCTTGGTACAAATTACTATATCTTAAAATTTCAACAATATTCTCATTTTGGTGAGCAGGTTCAAATGTTGGCTCGTTAATTTGAAATAGACCGCATTTATAATTATCCTTTTGATAGTCCAACCTAAACTGATCGTAAATAGATTTCTGAATTCCTGCAATAAATCCTACAAGGCCATATTCATCTACTGCTTGTAGTGCTGCTTTATCAGAATCACAAATAACATGATACTTAATATTAAATCGAGAAAATATTTTTTGGAAAAAGGGTATATTATTCACAGTACCGCAGTTAACTACAAAAATATCTTTATCGGACTGAATCTCATTTAGATACCCCCTTAAGATTATCTCCTCTGTAGGACCTTCGATCAAAATAACTTCGTCAGCATAGAAAGACTCGCATATAAATGGATTGAACCGCAAAACCTCATTCATCTCCTGCTTAAGCTGTTCCTTCGTTTTTATATCTTTCGAATCCTTAAGGAATTCATCATTAATCTGATATAATTGTGTCCCTTCATTATTCTTTACCATTCTAACCAAGGATGACTTTTCTTTAGTGATGTCTATCATCTGTGGCGAATGAGACGCACATAAAATTTGATAGGGAGTATTGCTTTCACTCACTTTGTATATCAAAGACCTTAATTGTTTCATCAATTTTGGATGTAAGAACAATTCCGGTTCTTCAAATAGGACTATATAGTCTTTTCTATGTTCCACTCTAACAAACTCTTCAGCAATATCTTTCATTAGTAATAGTGAAAAAATGGCAGAACGTACTGCACCATGCCCAATTCTCTCGTAACTGGTCGGAATCGTATTATCTTTAACACCGTCATTACTGTGCTCGAAATGTATTGAGAAGCTTTTACCGATAGAGTTTTCAGTCCATTTAGCCTTATCTTTTTCGCTTAGTTCTATTTTTGTATTCGGGAATAATGATTGAAAATATTTGTTTACCTCTTCTTTGTAGGTTTTGATTGAATCTGGATTATACAACTTATCTTGAAGTTCCTGAATTTTCGCCTGCGCCTCCTTTAATTCTTGTCTTTCTTTATCCTCTAACTTCGAACTTGCCTTTTGTTTTAATATCTCGTTGATAATAGCCTCCCCTTCAGCCTCCGTAGGCATAGCCTTTATGAAAATTGGTGTCGGCAAAGCCGCTTGGAAAACTGTATCTAATCCTATACCACCGTAGTTCTTCTTTTCCCATGAACCATTTTCATAGCTCCAAGTAAAGTTTTCTGCTTTTTCAAAGCTCACCTTCTTTCCATCTAAAGGCTTTATAGTCCTTCTTATTCTAAGATAATTGTTTTCGCTTAACCACTTCTTTAATCCCTCTCTTTTATTGTTTATAGAATCTTTCGCGAAATCATAATCATCAAGTTGTAGTACCAACTCAAATTCGATAATGTTTTCTGGATCCATTCTATAGATATCTTCAGCTAATGGTGTTGAATTTTTATAGTAAAACTCATAAGCCTTTAAAAAGCTAGATTTTCCAACGTTATTTTGGCCTAGTAGAAAAATCGTATTTGAATTATTGAACTCGATGATGTTTTTTTCTAATCCGCCAGCTATTCCCCTAAAATTATTGACTCCGAAAGATATAATTTTCATATTCTATATTTTTTAAAACGTGATAGTTAGTAAATTTTGCAGCATAAAATAATATAAATTCGATTATAACAAGATGCCAAAAGGTGCTCGAATAAATCGACATAGCTCGCTCCTATATCACTAATAACAGTGGAACAACATTTGCAGCTATTGGATCATTATATCGTGAAATCTCCCTCCCTTCGATGGAATTGGGCGTGGTTAATATCATGCCATGCTACTTTTCAATCGGGCAAGGTTAATACCCAAGCCTAATATACATTATTTATTCTGAATTAATATCTTTACAGATATTAACTTTCAAGATTATTATAAACTGTAAGGCTAAGGTATGGGTTTGAAAGTAGGATTGGTTACGGGAAACCGTAGCTGATTTGCTCAGCAATTTTATTAAGACAATAAAATAAACAAAAGGCCCCCCCTCGATAACCGTCAAGGGAGGCAATTTGGCTAGATGCTCGCTTTGTCAGCTAATTTTAACCATTTTTAAAAGTAAAGTATTGCCTTTACTGTTAAAGAATGTTAACTTTCCCGTAATCAACTCATTGATTGTTAGTTTTGAGGAACTTGAAACTTTTATCTTATATGAAATTCATTATGAGATTGATAATATTAATATTTCTTGTTTACTTATCAAATCAGCTTTTTGCACAACAGTTAACCGGATTAGTGATTGACGAAACCACAAAAATACCCACTTTATGAATGATTATAGTCCATCTATTAAAGAAGTAAAACAAATGACAGACTATCAACTACCATTATATATTTAAAAAAGCTATGATGAATTTATCAAAATCTACAAGTTTGGAAATTTCCCTTCCCTTAACAAATAATATATTCATCCTACTCGGATGCATATTGACGATGATCGCATGTAATCATATAGATAAAAGTCAAAAAAATGAAATTAATTTAAAATCACACTATAGCATCTATTCAAAAAATGTACGGGATAGCTTTTACATTTCTGTACAATTGCCCTTAGAATATCAGGAGCAACCTAAAAAGAAGTATCCGGTGGTTGTTTTAACTGATGCTAATTTTTATAGTCCAATGCTTGCGCCAATACTGCACCAATACGAAAAAGGAGGATTGTTGCCCCCCTTAATACTGGTTTCTATCGGTTATAAATCCTTTAGTCTAATGGATTCTTTAAGAGTAAGAGATTACATGTTTCCCGCTTCCATTCCCTCAGATGAAATGGAAGCTATAGGTGGAGGCCAAAAGTTTTATCATTTTATAACAGACGAGTTGTTGCCACAAATAGATTCGAGCTATAGAGTAGAGATAGATAAAAGGACATTATTAGGGCATTCCTTTGGTGGTTATTTTTCTCTTTTAGCTCTCTTAGAACAAGTTGAAAATAAAAGAAATGATTTCACAGGATTTGTCTCTGCTAGCCCATCTTTATGGTATAATAATAATTACCTTTTTAAGTTAGCCCAAATACTGAAAGCATCAGATATAAAAGACACCCTCAATGTTTTTTTAAGCGTAGGAGCAAACGAAGAACCTAAATGGTCGGTTCAGCCCGTTAAGGATTTATCCAAACAATTATCTGATCCCGATATAAAGAAAGTAATCACCGATGTTGAAATCTATTCACATTTGGACCATATGGATGTTGGATTAATTTCTTTTATAAAAGGGTTGGAGAAAATATCTAATAAACCCGACCAATGATCTAATAATGCCAAGGTCTGAATAGCCCATTAACAAGATGATGGAAGCAGTTGACCAATTATTGGGTTATCTTACCCATCGAGACTCCAAAATTGCACTTATGTTCTTTGTAGATCAAAAGGAACTATCCACTATTATTCACACGATAAAAACTGACATCAGCAGCCATCCTAACCACATTCGCCATTTAAAGGATAGCTATGAAACTTCTTTAACCTACGAATTCAGCTTACCGGAAGACAGTAAAAAAATAATACACGTCGAAATAATGTTGTTTCATTTTCCTAAGTAAGATTTGAAATCATGAGATATAAAATTTACAATCAGCTTAGCTCTAATATTTCTTGTAATACCGGATTTTCAGGCCTCGTTCTCCCCGACAAGCAGATTTATTAATATTTAACATAAGTTTAAATTACCCAGTCTTCCTAAATTGAATACGTGGAGAGCAACTAAAGTACATATTACCTCTTTGGCTAAGGATACTTGCGGAATGCAATTCAAATGGTAGCATAAATTCTATTTTTTGAGCTTTTTCCCAAGTTCTGATAATTCAAAGGCATTCATCCCCGCTATGGAAAATCCATGATGATAATTTATGGGTTCATCTCCTTCAAGATAGCGGTCATACAATGTAATGAGGTTGAAGAAAAGATTATGAGTTAGGGAATCAGGATTTTTGAGATTAAGCCCTACTAAAAGATCTGAAAACACTGTAACAGATAAAAACAGTGGTAACTTTTCTTTTTCGAAGCGTAAGGATAGCTGTTTTGCATATTCATCATCGAGGTACAAACGATCATTAATGATACAGATCTTTAGGACTAAATCAATCTCATATAGACGTGTGTTAAGGAATTCGTTCTCCATGCTGAAACTGCGCTGTAAAATTACCCGTTCCGCCTCGTTTAACTGATTTATGGCCTTAATTATATTGTCATTTCTCTTATTCTTTTTTTTGCTAATTACATATTTAGACTCGATAAGGATCGCTGCATTTCCGTCCAATATGACAAAATCTATCATTTCAAGCTTGTTCATATATCTAGGCGAGCTGAACAAACATTTATCACGACTAAACAATGTCGTCAGCTTAGAATCCAATGCCAACTCCTGTAGCCTTCCATGTTTCCCATCTTCACGAAAATCCGAATGTCTGAAAGCACCCTCTCCCGAGACAGGACTTGTAATGTCATTTCCTTCATAGTCGGGAGAACTTATAATTATTGTTTCGTTCATGGAATGATCTTCAGTCTTAAATCTTACCTCGAATCCCTTTACAGAAGTTTCTGGCATGAAATTTCCATTTGAAATTTTAAAACCGTCAAAATCACGGTAGGCTGGTTCATTGTAAATCTTGAAAAGCCATTTCTTAAACTCTTCTGGGTTGGCATCTATGTTAATTCGTGATGAGAAAATCGGACTATTGACTTCATTGTACAAAACCAACACTGCTTCTCTCCTGCCATCTGCGATGGCGGCTACAGCATAGTCCAAACCTTTTAGAGTTTTGTCTTCTTCCCCTAATTCTTTTGCTGTCACATAAAATGGATCATTTTTGTTATCATATACATACAAAGTGCAACTCCTCGAAAACAGGTTGGGGTTTCTTATCACCAAATTTATATCACATCCTTTAATAATGCTATCAGCAAGTCCTGGCTCCAATTTTATCAGTATCGCAACTTCTTTTTCTTCACTTATTTCCACGTAAAAACCATAATTCAAATTTTTAATAAACTCGAATCCTCTATCACTGGCAAGATAAAAATGTGGCATATGTTATGAATTTGATTTTAAAATATATGTGAGATTTAAATTTCTAATGATTTGTAATATTTTTTAAGTATCTAATTATTGGCACTTGATTTATTTCTTCCTTTAAAAGATTTGGTTCAAAAATCTCTTCCAATACAAATTTAGTCTATGTTAAACCTTAATAACTATCCAGATCTGGATATCCTATAAATCCTTCTTTCGGAACAGACCTAAATATCTCCATAACTATATTATTCAAATTGCCTATTAGATAAAAGTATAACTTAACAGGAGGGGCAAAATTACCTTCGTCAAATGGATCAAACCATTTAACCAATTTTTTATTTTTAAATACGAACTCCGCATCTCCAAATCTATATGTAAAATCTTTCCCATAAAATATAAAGTTCGAGTGCACTGTATTTCTGAACCGACCAAAAAAATCTAAAAATGCTCTATCTTCCCCTATATCCCTTCCATATCCATTCGCTATCTTCAATAGATAATTATATTTTTTAGGAATCGGAATACTATGAAGTGAATCTTTTATCAATAATTTTTTAAATTTCTCTTCTTTTCCTTCCTTGACTTCGACAGTCTTTAAAACATCAAGATACTCAGAATTAAACTGTTTTTCCAGCTCCTCTTGGGTAACTACGTTTTCATAAAAAGTAGAAATACATAATTCAAATAACGACCAAGCCATTACAAAAACCCGTTGGTTGAGAGTATTGTGATGTGCTTCTAAATGACGGGGATGATTAGTGATGTTTTGCAATCTAGCGACTTGTACTTCGAAGTTCTTAAAAATGTCCTTGTTTAACAGGAAGTATTTTGTATTTAATAAATGTGATTGAAGGATATTAAGGTACGATATATAATAATGATAAGTGTTTGAATAGCTCACCTTAAAATAATCTTTTCTAACATCATTCTCTTCATAAGGTAATTTTCCCAATGTAAGGAATAATTCTTTAGTCCAGTTTTCCATAAACTGAACTTCTTTTTTAAATCCTTCAAGTATTTTGTTCATAAAATATAGATTAGTAATTGGTAGTATTATAACACTTTCTCAAAACAAACTTCTGGTTAAGCATTTTCCGTTACATGAACGTCTCTGTTAAATCCCTGCATCCTCTTCTCATAGCTGGTAGAGCGACCGCCAAAGAAATCTACATAGCTCGCTCCTATATCGCTAAAGATATTGGTGCCGATGACAACATTGGCTGCTATTGGAAGTTTGGAATTGGTCGTGGTTACTATCATGGCATGCTACTTTTCAATCGGGCAAGGTTAATACCCGAGCCTAATATACATTATTTATGCTGAATTAATATGTTTACAGATATTAACTTTCAAGATTATTACAAACTGTAAGGCTAAGATATGGGTTTGAAAGAAGGACTGGTTACGGGAAACCGTAGCTGATTTATTCAACTATTTTAAGAAGACAATAAAATAAAAAAAGCCCCCCTTATAACCGTTAAGGGAGGCAATTTGGCCAGATGTCCGCTTGGGCTAGATGTTAACCGGCTTTGGGCATTCATCTACTGTAAAGATCGTTAGATTAGTTGAGATAATTGTTGTTCATTTCTTAAAAAATGTTGTTCAAAAATTGAATCCTAATAATTTCATTCCTGAAGGCTAGTTTATTTCATCAAATATTATTACCATGCTCACGAACGCTCCAGATCAACCCACTCTTCGATAATGACAACCGTCTTTTATCGAAAAGTTCTTCCATGATCATCCACACCTGATCCGTCAACGTAAAATATTTTTTAGTGCTTAGATCATCTATCGTTAGAAACCCAGTAACAGAGAACTTCTCAACGGTTAATATTCCATTTTCAACATCTATGAATAATATTTTATCTGTTGAATAATCAAGAGAAATATTTTTTAGAACCTCTTTCCTATTGGTAATCTCAGAAGCAAATTCTAGCAGATATGGCTTTAAGCTAACTTCTCTTCCAGAAGCATCACGAAGCTTAAATAAATAGGCAGTACCTGTCAAAGGATCAAAATGAATAGTTTTATCACCAAAGGTTATACTGGTTATATTAGCACGAGTGCGTGTGATGTTTAAACGAATATCCAAAGTTCCAAACTCTATTTCCTTTTTGTAATCCGCATCACTTTCTCCAGCTTCCCAAAGCTTAACTAGCTTTATACCCTTATGCTCCGCATACATTATGGTATCTTTGGTAAATCCTGATTTGCATACAATTATTCCTTTTTCTATACCCAAATCAAGCATAGTTTCAGATAGTTTCATAACAATATCCTTATTGGCTTTCTCTTTGCAGTATTTACATTCAATCGCAGTGCATATGCTTTTCTTACCATCAAATTGCTCCGTCAAGACATCAATCTGATGCATGACACCAGATTTACCTTTCAACTTACATGTATTACCATAACCTAAAACCTTAATACCATATTGCACGCCGAGGGACTCATATATGTATTTAGTAATGGCCTCGTATTCTTGCCAGTTTATTTTGGATGTTTCAGACATAATTAGTTTTTAAGTTTCATTGATTATATAAAATATGAAATTCATGTAATTGAATTAAATCGATAATGAAACAGTTATTACAAATTTAAATGCACTGAAAAACTATATCGATCGTAAAACTACCTAACTGCAATATTAAGTTTTAAAACTTGAAGATATTTTGTCAAAAACAGTCTTAATACAATACTTCTTCTAACGCATTAGTTGCCTTTTGCCTAATAGCCGGCAATGCAAGCATCCTATCAAATATATCTAAAGCTCGATGTCTTTCGTTTCGATATCTTAATTGTCCTTGTTGCAGCTTGGAATATATGGCCAAGATCAATGTTAGTGGCTCATCGTCCAAATAGCCTCTCTTTGAAATATCAACATTCTCTGGAATTATCATTTCTTCTATTAGATTCAGGCATTCCAAAGGATATTCCGCCGAGCATTCTGTCAGATATAATAATAAATATCTAGGATCGCTAGCGAAATGACTAGTAGTTATATATTTTTTTATGAAGCTGAAAAGCTCTTGAAAATATTCAATTTTAAATTTTCTCAAAACAATACATGATATTCTACCGGAAAGATCATCGTTATCAAATGATAAACAATGCTCAATAATATCCAAAGCACGAAAATTAATTCTTTCATCATTTATCAAAAATTCTTCTGCCACTGTCAGCGCGCATTTCGCAGCATCCTCGCCTAGTTTTAGAAAGCTATTATAAATTGCAAAGTCACCAATTGAGTCAATTAACCAGCTACTGACAAAAACATAACATTGTTCGTATAGATTAGGGTATTTTAAAACTTCATCAAAGTAAAATTGCATATGATGATGGAACTTATAATTAAAAAAGTGGGCAGAATTGCTGGAACATTTTAAAATAGACTCTTTGTTGTAACTCACTAGCTTTTTGAAAATATTAAAAGACCTATCGACATTCCATTGATTCAGATAACATAGCTCTGTCATAATCTCACATAATACTTCATCAGCGACCTCTTCTGGATAATCAACTAAAAACTCAATAGCAGAGAAAACTTGTTCCTCGTAATGTGAATATTGAGTTAACAAAAAGAGTTTATCGCAAATTGCAACTGGAGTTGAAACAGTATAATTTTTATTTGGGTTTTCAGCATTAATAGAATCACTATAGGTTGAACCAATTGAAGAAATAAGAAAATTAACAATCGAATCACTAATTAATCTATGCTCAAATAAATAGCCTAAATTCCAAATTGTAGACAGTCGATACTCAGGTTTTAATTCCAGAACGATAAATCTATGAATCAAATTAGAAACCTTTCCAGGATCAAATTTGGATTTGATCAAACCCGAGATTCCATATGAAATATAAGCTTGCGAGACATTTTCAGAAAATAGTTGCTCAATTAATGGGTAGAAATATTCAGGATTTTGAGAAACCTTACTTTCAAAAGCCCTAGCATGTTCTACTAAGCTTCCTGCTAAAAAATCCTTTGGTTGAAAATTTTCATCAATAACCTTCATACTGAACAGCCAGCCTATGTCTGTTAATTTATTGTAATTTACATTCGGTAATGGAGCCCTAACAACTCCCAGTCTTGATGAACTTTCATCTAGGGATTTATTGTGATCTAAATCTCCAAATCGTCTTTCTAACATTTTAAGCTCAGTCCATAATGCTTGATCTTTAAGGAAAACTTCCTCTGGTAGAGATTTAATAAAAAGATATTTCTTTCTTCCGACGCTCAAACTATATTTTCTTTTATCGTCCTCTATACCAATAGAAATCTCATAAGGATGTGAGATTTTGTTAATTATGTCTTTAACTAACATATATTGATCATCATTTAGCAAGCAAATAGTTTTAGCAATTAGTCTTCTTACGGATAGTTGAAAAAAATCATCGGGTCCAATAAACCCGTTCTTGGATTCTATTAAAACCAATAATTCGATAATTTTACTTGTCGGATGGTCTATTCTTTCTTTTAAGATTTTAGCTAAAGTCGTAAGTATCGGAACATAATTACTTGTTTTATATCTATCAAAAAACACATTAAAACACTCATTATTACAGCTTTGGTAAAATTTGATCAAATAATGTTCTAATGATTTTTCATCGGCTGAATGTATATATCTGATTCGATTTTTATAGACATATGAATGGAATAAGGGGGTAGTAATTTTAGGATAATATTCAAAATAAGGATACTTTGTAGATTCCAATAAATCTAGCTGGATGCTTAGGAGAAATTCACATGTGGCTTTTGCATCAATCTTATACAATACATCAATTAATGTATCGTATCTATGATCAAACGTAATCATCTCATTTTTATCTCGTTCCATTAAAACTACAGGGTGGAGTTTTTGAAAAACAAATTCTAAATGTGTCGGCGCTATTTTTTTTAAGGTTTTGAAATACCAAAGTTCTGTTTGTTGGTTATAAGGATAATATTTCTCAAACGATTGAAGAAGTTCATTATTCCAATTCTCAATATTAGGAATTAGCCTCTTTATGATTTCATTTTTATTGGGGAAATTGCTTCCTTCAATATTAAATAATACTGCAAAGGGATTATAATTTACATTTCTATAGAACATATTATAAATCTCTCCTTCACTGCCGGACAAAAGATCATTATCCAATAGAAAATTTAGCCATCCTTTAGAATCAACCACTTCCAAGAACAGTGCATTGAAAGTTGGCAGTACAACGTCAACGACTAATCTTTGTTCCTTTTTAGAAGGTACTTCAACACAACCTAGTTGGATAATAAATAAATATTTAATATGAAATCTAATTTTGTCATGTGTGAGAATCTCTTTATATAGGCTTATGTATTTTGGGTGATTTGACTCACGAAGGTATTCGATAACTGTTTTTACTTGTGAACGAACATATAGACTTTGATCTTCCTCAAAAATATATTCAATTAAATTTATATCGGAGGAAACGAACCATCGAGCCAGGTAGTATTCATAAAAAGACTGATGAAAAAATGACAGTTTACCTAAATTTCTAACCAAAATATTATGGGATAATAGATAATCAATTTCCTTTATGTATTTAGTTAGTAAGGTCTTAGAAACTAAATTTGGGGTAATCTCATACATTTGATGTACGATAAAATCCAGGCATTCCGTTATCCGAAAATCTTTGCTGGATAACACCTGTTTCCATAGTTCATCATAGATTTTCGAAATGGTCACAGATCTATTCTTCCGCAATAGTTTATTGACGTCAGGTATTTTAGTAAATAACTCTAAATTGTATGGAATAGTGAGAAGGCTTACCAAACGTTCGCTTACATTTTCTATTTTTAAAATTTTCAAGGTTGAACGTACATCCTCTTCAAGTAAATGGTCTACACTTATTTTTGTTATAAAATTGCTGTCATTATATCGTTTTAATTCTGCGTCATATTGAAGATCATAAGATCGCGACGATATTATGATACGTGTATATTTTAAAGACATCAATTCATCAATAAATCGGACATAAGTTGAAAGGTATGATCTATCAGATGACAGTGTCTGGGATAACGCATCCAGTTGATCTAATAAAATCACACAGCGCTTCCCAGAAGATGCAATGCATTTTTCTAGTTCTTGCAAAGATGATATAGTCTGAAAAAGTACTCTATATAGATCACGGATGTTTTTGCCATAGTATTGGTCGCATTTTATTCCGAGAACTAGCATGTTGTCGGAATCTTTTAAGATCGAATAAGTGTCCCTTAGAATAGTAGACTTCCCGATTCCCTTCTTTCCTTTAACTATAAGTATCTTTTCTTCGAGGCTTTTTCCGGCTAAATCTGACCTAACCCATTCTAAAATTTTATTAGTTTCTGTTCTTAAAATATGAGTCTCCCTTTCATCAGAAAAGTAGTTTTTCAGGTTGGCAAGATGGGTTGATGCTGAAACAAACTCCGATTCTACATCGGTTTTAGAATTTATTAAAAAATCATGAATGTCCGTTATCTTATTCTTTACATGTTCATCGAAGACGGTATCATAAAGGTCAAATCGTTTCAGATCATCAATCAAATCTGCACCATCTTGCAATTCAATAAAATCCTCACAATATATCTCTTCCTGTCTCGCTTTCCATCCTGCCCACCATTTATGTTCTTTTACAGATAATTCGACAGGAATACACAGAATCCATTTGGAGCAGGTAAAATCATTAGAGCCAACTACTGTCTTAAAAGATTCTCTTATTTGTTTCTCCTGTGATTGTCTGATTCCATTTAAGAAGAATTTGCATTGAACTACTATAATAGGACCAACACCATAGTTACCTATAAAAACATCAATCCCCCCATCTCCAACAACAACCCTCACTCCTTTTACATTGTGTTTAGGATATTTCTTTTTATAAAGAGACTCACAAATGTCTTCAAACTTGGCTCGAGCACCAGCCACTTTATAGGTCTTAGTAAGATATAACCACTCTTCAATCATAGAATACGCAATAGTTAGATAATAATCTGCTAAGTTTAAAGATAATTGTTTTTATAGAAATAATTAATCGGTTTTATTTTTAGCTGGAGTTCTTAATTCACCTATGCATTTTGTTCAGTCCAATGGCTAAATCATACTTTTATTTCCCATTTCCATTAATCCAACCGTTGTATATTGCCAACTCTAATTCAGCTATAGAACCAAATGACTCCTTATTCATCTTAACTTTGGCGAATTCAATAAATCTTTTATACGTTTCGATGCTATCCAATTCCGTCCAATTAAATAAGGGTTGATATTTTAATGCCTGCTGAATCATTCGATCGACGGGAAAGTGAGGGGGTGGATATCGCAAATACCCCAATGTCCATAAATATTTAAGATAAAGATTCAAGAGCTTTTGAGCGACACCGAAATTAATGTTCAGTCCAATTTCGTCCTGACACCTCAGCGATAGAATATTTTGGATGTGCTGCTCTTCTGCAACCACTTGATCATATTGCTGAGCTAAGTCTTCAACTTGTTTCCTCAATTCAAGTTTTCGTTGTTCTTTATTTGTATGGCCTTTATATACTTTTGCTCTCTGGAAAGATGCCTGTATGGTCATTATCCACACTTGGTCGAGATTAAATCGTTTTTGGATAACTTTTAAATTCATAAGTTGGGTATAATAAAGCTTTCTTAGATTATTATTTGTATTTAATAGATCCTAGCCTTTGACGCGACAGGAATGTAACCCATAACAACATTTAATTACAATCAAATATTTTGAATCTTGTAGAGCTGATCAATTTTCTCTCGATTATTTAGGATGAGACTTTCGACCAATAAAACTGTTCGCTTAGCGATCTGATATATCGCATCAAATCTTTGTTTTATATAGTCATCATCTTTATAACTATTAAAATCAAAATGAATACTAGTGATATTATACACTTTCCATGGTGTCATAGGATCTAAGCAAATCAAGCCATTCTTTGTAAATAATTGATGAATAAATTGATTCAATTCTTTATTAAAATCAGAAACACCTACAAGAAATACAATCCTTCTCTCTTCTTTTTCCATTGATATTTCGAATAAAAATGGTTCTTTTCCTTTCCATGCACGACTAGTAGTATTTTTTATAGGTTTCATGATCTCGGTAATAAGAGAAGTCGTAAATCTACTGAAACTATAATACTCAGATCCTCTTACGTAATTGGGAACATTTTGTTCTAGAAGCAGGTTAAACTGATGGGTGATATAATTGACGTCCGAATTGATATTTTCCTTTACAAAATCGAATACATCCTTGTATTGATTGTACAATTGCGCAGCAAGTAGGTTCTCAGGGTTTGTTTTCATTAAGGTAGCTTGTATTGCTTTTAAATAATCTTCTATATATATTCTACTACGATCATTTATGTTAATTGTTTTATCTGTCAAAATATGATTCAAGTGTTTGGCTATGGTAGCATAAGAATAAATTTTATACTCATTATTTGATATTGTTAATTTACCACCAGGCGTAAGAAAAACAAAAAATCTATATTCAATATGAGCAAAATGTTGATCGACATAATCTCGGTACTTTGTTAGTTGACCAGAATGCTCATCGCCATCAATCTTATTTTCGATTGCTATAATCAAATCATCAAATTGAATAAATAAATCGATATCATTAACAGACTCTCGCTTTATCCATTTAAAAGCACCGCGTTTAGAAAGCACTTCTTTTGGGATAAGATCTCCTAAAACTTTATCTAGAAATAGAGTACCAAGACCATGCTTTTCATCTGGATTCAACAGCCAGGCAATAAAATTAGAATGTCGTATCTCGTACCTATCTAATTTTAAAATTTGGAAAATATTCGGCCGCTGTAACAATTCTTTCAATTTTTGAAAATGTTCATCTTTTTCCAATTCCAGTAACTTTTCTGTAATTGTATTCATAAAAAATATCTAGGGTTAATTTATATCTTTATTTTTTCTCTTTCTCCGCCAGACGCTTATACCAGCTGTTATCGCATTCATCGGCTTTGTTACTTTCGTCGCAAAGAGTAAAGAAAGTTTATTAAAAAATATATACTTCCATTTCCATTATCCAAAAGAATACTGGAACTGAAAAGAAACGCCAATTTCAATCAATATCAATTTAAAACATAAATGCGTCTTCAATGTAAAGGAGCAAATTGTTAATTGTAGATGAATATGTTTCTTCCAATGCCTTCCGAGAGCTCTTATAGCCCCACAGATTGTCTTTCGATGAAACATTTGAAAACTCTCTTGTTTCCTTTTTATTAGATTTAATAATTGTACACGTAAGTGCTGTAATCGCATTCCATTTTCCTTTTGGAAAGATAAAAGAATTAATATTCCCCCCAACCATTCCAACTCCAGCTGAAATTTCTGTTCCGAATCCGGCACCATAAGATGATAGATTAATTATTATATTAAATTTACCCTCTTTTGGAGTGAGTTTATCATTTATCAAAACATTCGGAAATGCTCTTTTCACATCAGATATTATTGTTGATAAAATTTGTTTTGAATCTGTGTCTGATTTGAGTTTTTCAGGGCTTACCCTTCTATCTTTTATAATTAAAAAAACCGTGTCATTAGTAGATATATCATTACGAACAGCAAAATTCACCGCTGGAGGCTTCCATTCATAAAGTTTCTGAGACAATACATTTCCTATTGTAAATGTAAATGCGATAAAAAATAAAAATACTCTTATCATTTTAAAAGTGTTAGCTATACAAAGTCTAATTGAAAAAGTGTTATGCGAAGATATCCTGTTTCAAAATAACTTTTGATCAAAATCAACTATTGGATCATTATATCGTGAAATCTCCCTCCCGTCGATGGAATTGGTCGTGGTTACTATCATGGCATGCTACTTTTCAATCGGGCAAGGTTAATACCCAAGCCTAATATACATTATTTATGCTGAATTAATATGTTTACAGATATTAACTTTCAAGATTATTACAAACTATATGGCTAAGATATGGGTTTGAATGTAGGATTGGTTACGGGAAACCGTAGCTGGTTTATTCAGCAGTTTTAATAAGGTTATAAAGTAAACATTTAAACAAAAAGAAGCCCCCCTTATAACCGTTAAGGGAGGCAATTTTGGCTAGATGTCCGCTTGGGCTAGATGTTAACCGGCTTGGGGCGTTCATCTATTGTAAAGATCGTTAGATTATTTGAAATATTAGTTGTTCATTTTATTCAAAAACTTGCTAAAATTCGAACTTTTATACTTTTTTATGAGGAAATAAGATTTGTACTGCAAATGCTGGAGATAGGTGCTGAGTCTACCAACGCAGAAAGGTTTCAAAACTGCATAAGCGGCTAATATCCTGAAAAAATGGATAGTTTTACCCGCACCCGACTATTTTTAGAGACTTCTAAAATCGTCAAAATATCTCTTGAAAACCTTGGGACATTTAGGGGCAATTAAGTAAATTACTTGGATAATAAACTATACTGATTGAAAGTCACAGACAGGCAGGGCTTCATCAAATTTCTAGATTTGTTGCACCAGGATTTGCTCCAAAAGCCTGAAACTTGTGAAAACAAGACATTATACCATACCGAGAAATGAAGTATAAAGAACTTACAATAAAATCGCTAGGACTCACTCGTGATCTATTATTACAAAAATTATTTAATGAGCATATTCATTTAAATGAATATGCCCATCAGCTATTTGAAACAGATCCATTTAACAACCCGCACAAAAAAGGAGATACAATAAAGATTGTAGAAGTACAATTGGAGGATATAGGTTTAAGAACCGGAGGCACTTTTGCTGAAATAGAGTTTGCGATGAGTAAACTAAATCTTACCCATTGTCCTTTAGAATTTGCTCCTTATATTCGGTTAACCTATACTGATCAAAAAAGCTTTATAATAAAATCTATAAACAGACACCCTCCTGGTGCTATAAAAATTTTTTCTAAACCTGTTTTGGAAAATGAGGATTTTCCAAGAGGGTTTTATATAAGAAATATTGACGGACTACTGTGGTTACATGGATATAGATGTTCTATGGATTATCAATGGGATTCAAAAGACAGAATGATTTTCCAAATAAAAAACAGTTTGTAACATAAACTGCCGGCACCTTTGAGCCGAAAGTAGCGCCTAAAAGACAATTAATCATCAATGAACAGCTGGAGGAGAAAGATAAAAAGCTTGTAATGGAGGATCTAAAACAGGTCTATAAAGCCATAAACAAAAAATGGGATATGAAAACCTGCTGTCTTTCGAGGAAAAATGCATCGCATATAGGGAATTCTAAATCTTACTCAACCATTTAGCCATGCTTTAGCAGAGGATATCGGTAAAAACTCAATGTAAACGGGTCAAAAATACTTAATCTCCTGTCTCTCCAGGTATTACTAAAACTGAAAGTTTTCATGAATATAGAAAGGATAAACGGAATTCGATCAAAGAATAAAATGAAAGATCTCAGCATAAATGAGCTTGATTTTTCTTTCATAGATATTTCAACGTCGAATTCTTTCTTTGAAAAAATCCTTTCAAAAGCCATTGAATTATAAATAAGATTTCGTTTTCATTTTTAATGTATTCTCACCGATATTATAAGCATAGATCGAGGCAGGAATGAATGTGAAATTTATATCCCCAATTTGTTTCACACCTAACTTATCTATCGATGTAACCATGGAAGATTTAAAGCTATTGCTATTACAAAACTGGATTAAGCTAGATAATTCCTGAGGTTTCTCAAAATAACGATTACTCCATTTAATTTCTACTCCCCAACGTGGTTTAAACTTTTGCTGGTCGACCAGGACTAAATCTACTTCACCGTCTTTCCATCGCGAATATGTTAAATCTAAGTTTTCCCGGTGCATCCATTGAGACAAAATAGCGGTTTCTACCATATTTCCCATTTCATCATCTGTAGCCTTCACCGGAGAAAAAAGGGCTGTCCTTAAAGATGGATTAGTAAGATATACTTTGAAACTGGTCACTCTCTTTAATCTTTTCGCATTAATATCAACTTTATTTAAAACCTTGATCAAAAAGGCAGCCTCCAAATACTCCAGATACTTTTTTAACGTATCTTTTTGTATCCCACTGTCTCTTGACATCACTTCGTATGAGAATTCATTTCCAGTATTATAGGCTATATAAGTAAAAAAACGATTGAGCTCCTGAACGTCCTTAATTCCGTATAAGCTGGGCAGATCTCTCAATAAGACCTTATCAACAATATCGCTTTTCACATAACGTCCCATATCACTTTGAATTTTTTCAGATAACACAACCTCTGGATAACCACCATAATTAAGATACTTTTGAAATTCTGTATTTAATTCATCAATACTTAATGGCAACCAATACGGAATAGGATTACGGTCATATTCTATTTGACCTTGCGCAATCAAATGATTTTTATCTTTCAAATGAATAAACTCCTGAAAAGTAAGTGGTGGTAACATGAAATCCGTAAATCTTCCTGCACCACTTTCGGTGCTATGCCATTTCAATGCTGCCGCAGCAGAACCTGAAACGATAAATTTAGTATCTGGATACGTGTCTACTAAAACCTTTAAATGTCTCTCCCAATCTTTTAAATATTGGATTTCGTCAAAAAAAATATAAGTACCGCTTAGATCTTTCAATTGAAGAGACTCCAAACATAAATCTAATATGTCCTGTAAACTCAATTGAACGTATATCGGATTATCTATCCCAACAAAAAATATACGTTGAGGATTAACACCGTCATTAATCAACTGGTCTATGGTATGAAACATCATCACTGTTTTTCCAACCCTTCTTGGCCCCATTAATACAACAGCACGCCTAATATCCGTTTCCTTAACAAAGGGATAAAATAAATCAAAATACAGCCGTTTGGACATTTCTTTATAAACCAAAGGAATCTCCTTAGTCACCCACCAAGGGTTCTCAAACTGAAGGCGCTCAATTATTTTATGAACAGGAATAACACTAGATTTGCTCATTATATATCTTATTTAAACAAATATAATAAAAATAAGCAGTTTTAAATCTATCTATTTTAACAAATAACAATTAAATAAATAAAATTTGAATATTAATTACCTTAAGTCGGAGACAAACCGTAGCTGATTTATTCAGCAGTTTTAATAAGACAAAAGTGAATATTAAAAAAAAAGAAGCCCCCCTCGTTAACCGTCAACGGAGGCCATGTTGGCTAGATGCTCGCTTTACAATCCCGCTAGGAACCGAATGATAAACTACATTGCTGGAGAATTTCATTGACTGGCATATACTGGAACAACTTATCCCCCTTGGACTGATTCCTTTCGAGTGAGGGTAATGATACTACATGTTGCGGAATTAAGGAACGACTGTTTCTATCCATTCCTCTTCCATGTATTCTACAACTTCATTATAATTGCCCTCTTTCGGGGAGACCATTGTAAAATTTTGGTGCCAGGTCCCTTCCAAATCCATATGCTGATAAATATAAAATACATCGCTATTTGAAAGCTTGACGAAGTAACTTGTCAATTCATCTTCTTTAATTTCTGTAACGTGCAATGAATCTTTTTCAAGTTCTTTATAAATTAGTTTATTCCAATTTCTCCATCCATCAAATTCAGGAGCATCAGTATATATAAAATTCGTCGAATCGAACAGCAGGTATAAACCGTCCAAATCAAACACAACCTTAAGCCCATAATTTCCTTCTTCAAAATTGTAAAAGATATTTTTCAGATTTCTTGTCATATTATTTATTTTCTAATTCGACACGGTAATGTTGGCTAAATGCTCACTTTGTCGTCTAATTTAAACCAGCGTTGGGCATTCATCTATTGTAAAGATCGTTTGAATATTTGAGACAACAGTTGTTCATTTTATTGAACAACCTGCTAAAATTCGAGCTTCTATTCTTTTTTTCAAAAAAAGGAATAACATTTGTACTGCGAATACTGGAAATAGTTGGTCAATCCACCAAAGCAGGATGTATTCAAAACTACATGAAGATTAATTGTCCTTGGCACCATTTTCATAATGATAATGATCTTGACTTGCGGAGGTAAATTGTTGGATAAAACGGGGTTCCATTTGAGCTTGTTTTTTCACATTGAAAAAATCATTAAATAATGCCCAGTCGTACACCCCTTCATCAATTGGATATGCTGTTAAAACTCTTGATAACTTATGTCTATTTATCCATATTTCTGCCTTTTCAATTGAAGTAAAAACTCCACTTGAAAACCGCCCTCCTTCTCCATGAAAAACCCAAATTGTATCTGACATATTGTTTATTTTTTTTAATTACCCTGGGAATCTAGTATGCAGGACAGTCCGATTTGGACTCTTTTCTATCTGTTCTAAATCATCTATTTTTCTACAATTATTGAAAATAACCATTTCGATGTGATCACATTCGTTTATGCCATTGACAGATTGTAAGTTTCTACCGTAGTCGATACGAAGTGTTCTTAGATTTTTGAGCTTCTCGATACCTTCCAAACTTTGCACATTAGTATGATAGATCAATATTTCTTCCACATATGGAAAAGCATCCACGATCGATTCAATCGATTTGTTTGTCGGGTTGAAAAACCATAATGTAATATGCTTTACAGAATTACTGTAATTTTCGAATTTAATACTTTTATTAAAATCCAAAATATGGATTTCTTCAAGCCTAGTAAATTTACTTAAATCGATGATTCCCTTTGTCGATTTACCATTGCAATAGAGTTGTCTTACCTCAAGCACATTCTTAGGCAACTCAATATCCAATAAGGATTCTGAAAAGCTAATTTTTTGAATCTTAAAATGCTGTAATTGTTCAAACAAAACAGTTTCAAGAACTTTACGCTTATAACGATCTATTGTTAAAGTTTTTAATTTTCTCTTATCGAAGGGCAAGCTTACATCATACAATTCAGCAAGATACTCATTATAGCCTGGAGGATCATTACGTCGCAGGTACTTTTCGAATTCGTTCTGGTTTGCAGGTTTATAACGCTCCACGATAGCCATCACATCTTCTAACCTACTGATTGATAAATACTCTTCTCCTTTAAATTGACAAAGTAATAACTGGTGCATCTTATAATGTTGTATTGGCTCTAAACTTACCAAATTTCCATTAAAATACATGTCATGGCTTGTACATTTCCTGCATCTTATTCTCACAGCTGGTAGAGCGACCTCCAAAGAAATCTACATAGCTCGCTCCTATATATTACTAATAATATTAGTAATATTGATTACAAAGACGGCGAACCCCTCTTGAGTTACTTTAAAAACATTGGATAATTGGATATAAATAATCTTATTGTAATCATGCAGATGGTCGTTTAGTTTCTTTTTTAATTTTATCCTTACCCCAAGTCATACTTGAAAAAATTCCATCTTTCATTACCAATGCATGCAACAATGCAATAGAAAGGTGCCCCACAACAATGAAAAAAAGAGACCAGGCTAAACCTCTATGAATGTCATGCAGCCAAGCATATAAAACAGGATTCTGATCTATAAGGGATGGAAGAATAATATTTTGGGATAGCTTGGCTTGGAAACCGCCCGCGGAGAGCTGTCCCCAACCCGTTATAGGTAAAGCAAACATGAAGGCATACATAACCCAATGCATAAAGTGAGCCATCTTTTTTTCGATCTTTGGCATATCACTTGGCAACGCCGGAATCGGATTCATGATTCTATTCACAAAACGCAATATACAAAGAAACAGGATTGCTACACCGATTGGAATATGAAGATCGATCAACCAGGGACGACTACTAAGAGAAGTCATCATTCCTAAGCCAATAAACATTGTCGATAAAATCAATGTTGCCATCAACCAATGTAAAATTCTTCCTGTAAGATTAAAGTTTAAAGGAAGTGAACGATTAATATGACGACGTCTTAGCTTGAAAATCTTTACAGATTTGAACCATTCACGAATTCTTGAGCCAGACTTTAGATTCTTCTGCTGTGACATATTATTTATCTTTAGAAGTTTCCTTTTTTCCAATGGCGTCAGTAGCCTTTCCATAGCCGATCTCCCGGACACGTGCATTATACGAATGGGCATAAATACCTGCTCTAGCTGTCAGAACAGGATCTTTGGATACCTCTATTCCTGCCGGTACTTTTGTGGGATCAAAGTTAATATCGCGGCATCCACCCTCAGTTTGGTCAAAAACTCTCTTAATTTCCAATACACCTGCGACGATCTGACGACGATTTGCCGGCCAGGCCTTCGAAGGGTTTTCAATTTCGTCACCAGGTTCAGCAAAGGTCATGACCAAATCCCAATAGAGCGCCCCTTTATCTAGGCGTTGTTTTAGATCGTCAAAAAGGAAGTCGTGACTCGCATGCTCACGTTCCTCCTTAGACCAGGCACTGAAAGGCGCATGCGGCCGCATCGACCAGCGAACGGCATGTTTATTCCCTTTAGAATCAATTAAATAGAATGCATTGATAACATTGTACTCTGCTACTGCAAAGCTATTTACCCATGGCGCTTTATCAGCCCAATCGATAAAGTTTTGGGCTTCTGGATAGTCTTTAAGAAAAGCGGATACTAATGCCGGGTTTGGCTTACCCGTAGTGCTGTCGATTTTGTACGCATCTGATCTTCTAATTACGCCTAAAGCATCATGTGTAACGAAAAATGGATGATTGTTCAGTTTCATTCTCCATTGCTGGTTGTTTTCTGACGATATCATCATTGCCATGCTAACTGTTCGTGTTGAATTGTCAGCAGCAAAAGGATCTACAGTTCCGATTGAAAAGCGACCTAATACAGCAGATGAATCCTGTGAAAATACAGTTGCTTTCGAAAAGGGAGCTAATTTGCCTGTTGAACGAAAAGTGCCTTCGAAACAAATTCCTTTCGAATGTGCCCGTCTATAACCTGCAGGAAATGAGTCCGGTATATCTTTAAGGAAGCTTGCTGTCGTTGTTCTATTTCCAAGCCATCCTGCAGACCAAGCAAAGATCAAAACCAGACCGGCTGCTAGAACTCCGATACATACCAAAGGGATGATTGCTTTTTTCGATTTAATTTTCTGTTTATCCATTTATTATTAAAACTAGATTTATTCAACAATGTTTTAGCTAAATCTTGCTGAGTTTAAAAATTTGTAATTCACCAAAGTTATTAGTAAAGACAGTAATTTGGGTTACATATTACCTTTAGGTAATTAGTTACTTTTAGGTAATCAGGTGTATTATTTGAAAGTAATTTTTATATTTATGTCTATAAAGTAATGTAAGTAAGTGAAGAAGTCAAAACTGGAACTCGGAGAAAAGTGTTTGCGCCAGATTCGAGGGATTAAAGATACAAATCAGCTGTTGAGTGGTAAATGGAAAAGTTTGATCATCAGTCATCTGTACTATGAAAAAACTATGCGGTTTATGGATTTAATTAGACAACTTGAAGAAATAGCTCCTAAGGTACTTTCAAAAGAACTTAAAGAACTGGAATTAAATAAACTTATAAAACGTACAGTAAAAGATACAATGCCTATCACGGTCGAGTATGAGCTTTCTGAATCTGGAAAAAGTCTTCATTCGGTAATTAAAGTGATGAGTGAGTGGGGAATAAATTATAGGGAACGATTGTACAGTACGGAATAAACTTACTTTTTATTAATAATTGGGGGCGTGTCCTAGATCAGTTCTTAACTATATATGCTGGTTTTTTCCCCTAATTTAAACCGGCTTTGGGCATTCATCTATTGTAATGATCGTAAGATTAATTGAGATAATTTTGCTCATTTTTTTTATTCCTCATAGCCTAACTCATCAAGGATAATAGCAAGTTCATCAGTTGTCAACCAGCTCGTATTGTTACATAGCATTACCCAATTGCCATTGCGAAAATCTACATCCATTATAAAAAACCGATCAATCATAATTTGCAAGGTCCCACCGCCATGCAAAACAGAAACCTCAACCACTTGCTTTTGACCACACACGTCACATTCGAACTTTATATTCTTTTTCATCGAATATCGTCCTTTATCCACTTTAATTTCCCACGTTGTATTATGGCTATATATTTTTGCACGTGATCATCGGTCAATAAGCAATTGTCTTCAAGGTGGTAATTGAACTGCTTAGTGAAGGTGTAATATTGAATACTTCCTACATAAGCATTATTGAGATAAATATGCCAAAGGCTGCATTTCTTGGCCCGTACTTTCACAACCTGGCGTTTTCCATGATGATAAAACAACTCAGGCACATGCGTATCAAAGCGAAGTATAAAGGCGTCAATACACGCTTCCTTGATGTCATCGACGAGTACACCGAATGCCAACTCCCACTCTCCCTGAGATTTCCTGAAAACATAAAAAGCAAGACCATTTTTGTTGTAAAGATGATAATCTTTCATGCCCATGCTTTTATCATGCACGGTAATTTGAGCGTACATTACCCGATTTCGGCAAAAGATCTCCAGTGGTTTCATTTTACAATATTACTAATAATATTAGCAATATTGTATACGGTAAAGTTATTTAGGATTTCTCATTTTTTATATGCAATTGGATGGATTAAGCCTATCATAGCTCGATAATAGCATCGCACATATTGCCGGGACGTGTTGCTTGAGAGTTGCTATGACACGCTTGTACATTTCCTGCATCTTCGTCTCATAGCTGGTAGAGCGACCGCCAAAGAAATCTACATAGCTGGCTCCTATATCGCTAAAGACAGTGGTACCGATGGCAACATTGGCAGCTATTGGAATGTTGGAATTGGTCGCGGTATGCGAATTAATATGTTTACAGCTAATAATTTTCAAGATTTTTATAAACTGTAAGGCTAAGGTATAGGTTATGTATGCCCCTATTTACAGGGATGCTATCGTGTTCTATAAAAAAAACTGAGAAATTGTTTCCGTTCTAAATATATGTTTAAGTTGTGAATCAATGGCAATAGATAGCTGCAATCAAGTTGTTGCTGATTCCAGCACATGTGAAACGCTCAAAAGTTCTTTAATGAAATTTGTCATCGTATAGAGTAATAAGTTAAACAAAGAGAACTCCCCCTATGAGGAGTTTAAAACTTTTATAAATAGTTGACGTTTTTGACCAATGTCAACGACTATATCCTAACATAAAGTGCATCTTTGACGTATAGAATAATAAGCGATGAGAGAGCAACTATTACAATTGTTACGTGAAAAAGCGTCGTTAACCGAACAGCAATTAACGGAGGCCCTAACTTATTTTAAACATCAATCGATAAAGAAAAATCACCATCTGCTCAACGAAGGTTCAATTGCAGACTATCTTTTCTTTGTCGGCAAGGGCTGTTTGCGTCTATATTTTCGCAATGACGAACTATCAACGGCAACCCGATTCATGGCTTTTGAGCATACTTTTTTGACCTCTATCGTCAGTTTTATTTCAAGACAGCCAGCTACAGAATTTATCCAAGCCGTAGAAGACACGGAGGTCCTAAGCATCAGCAACACTGATTTTACCTTTTTGAGAGAAAACATGCCTGGCTGGGACAATTTTTATATCTACATTCTCGAATATGGATTAACTGTCGTAAATAATAAACTCAGCAGCTTATTAACCCAAACAGCTAAAGAACGCTATCGCGATCTACTGAAAAATAATCCTGAGCTCATACAGCGTTTGTCTAATGCCAACCTTGCGGCTTATCTGGCGATATCACCTGAAACACTTAGTAGGCTCAAATCTACTATATAACTAATAAAAAATGAGAAGCGACGAAGTAAAGAAAGGATACCAACGTACTCCCCATAGAGCCCTATTTCGGGCTACAGGCGTAAATGACAACGATTTTGATAAACCTTTTATTGGAGTGGCCAATTCCTTTATCGAAATTATACCCGGACATTTTTTTTTGAATAAGGTGGCAGAAATCATTAAAGAAGAAATTAGGGCAAACGGATGTGTTCCCTTTGAATTCAATACAATCGGTATAGACGATGGTATCGCTATGGGACACGATGGTATGTTGTACTCGCTCCCCAGCCGAGAATTGATCGCTAATTCAATTGAAAGTGTCATGAATGCGCACAAATTGGATGCTATGATAGCTATCCCTAACTGCGATAAGATTGTACCCGGGATGATTATGGGTGCACTACGCGTAGATGTGCCCACGATCTTTGTTAGTGGAGGTCCCATGCGAAAGGGATATAACAACGATGGTACTGCGATTGACCTGTCTACAGCCTTTGAGGCAGTGGGCAAACACGAAGCAGGCATAATCAGTGATGAAGAACTCAAAGACATCGAGTGTAACGCATGCCCCAGTGGCGGTAGCTGCTCGGGTATGTTTACAGCAAATTCCATGAACACGCTGATGGAAGCTATGGGTATAGCACTACCTGGTAATGGAACCATATTGGCGTTAACAGCCGAGCGTGAAAATCTATATCGAAAATCAGCCCGTAGGATCTGTGAAATCGCCAAAGATGATCAGCTTTCCAAACAATTCAAACTTAAAAACATCATTAATGAAAAGGCCATCCAGAATGCTTTTGCAGTGGATATGGCTATGGGTGGTAGTACCAATACTGTTCTTCATATGCTTGCTATAGCTCACGAAGCAGATGTAGATTTTCAGCTTAAAGACATTAATTCAATAGCAGTTCAAGTAGCGCACATCGCAAAAATATCGCCCAGTTTAAGCACCGTTCACATGGAAGACGTCCATCGCGCCGGAGGCGTAAACGCTGTAATGAACGAAATGACCAAGCGCAGTGACCATATCCTTCTGGATAATATGACGGTCGGGGGCGAAATGTTATTCAAAAAGATTGCAAATGCAGCGATCAAAGACTCAACAATCATACATACAATAAACAATCCATACAGTCCTGTTGGAGGATTGGCGATTCTATTTGGAAATCTTGCAGAGCAGGGAGCTGTGGTAAAATCCGCAGGAATTACGGGCGACAAGAAATTTAGGGGGACTGCGGTTTGCTATGATAGTCAAGGAGATGCCATAGTGGGCATCCTTGCCGGTGAAATCAAAGCCGGCGATGTTGTGGTAATACGTTACGAAGGTCCCAAAGGTGGCCCGGGGATGCAGGAAATGTTGACACCTACAAGCCTGATCATGGGAATGGGATTGGGCAGTTCTGTAGCGTTGGTAACAGATGGCCGATTTAGCGGAGCTACTCGCGGAATAGCTATAGGACATGTCTCACCTGAGGCTGCTGAAGGCGGATTGATTGGATTACTAAAAAACGGAGACCGCATCCTTATTGATGTTGACAAACATATACTTTCAGTTGATATTAGCCAAGAAGAGATCCAAATGCGTAGAAAAAACTTTACTCCGATTAGAAAAAAACTGAATTCTAAATGGTTAAGTCAATATCGGCAGCTTGTTAGCAATGCAAGCAGTGGGGCTATATTAAATTGTGATTTTTGAAAATAAAACCGTTACAGCAAAATTCCATACAGCTTACCGTATATAAATATAAGTTGCCCAAAATTTCGGGCAACTTAAAACCAAATACAATACTAAGATTAACTTTCATAAACAAATCTTCCTATGTAGTTTTCCACGTCGGTAAGATCAAAAGGTTTAGCTAAAAAACCGTCTGCCCCGCACTCCTCTGAAATTCTCCTTCCGTCAATATGGCCTGAAATCATGATCACGGGCAGTTTATCATGTTTAGATGAGCTCCTGAGATTACGCAATACAAGATCTCCGTTGCGTGACGACATATGAATATCCAAAAACAGTATATCAGCATCTATACTATCCAACACTTCTGCCAGTACTAAGCTGTCCGCTACGGTTATAACAATCGTATATTGATCTTCCAGCGCCATAGAAAATGCATTCAATATTTCTTTGTCATCATCACATATCACAATCTTCTTTTTCATGTTGTTTGTTTTTTAGTACTGTGGGTAAAATGCCCATTGTTAAACATCATTTATAAAAAATGGATCTTACAGACTGTAAGATCCATCCATTTTTGTCTTCCTATTAGAGATACGCAGAAATTGTGCATTGACTCTACTTTTTTAAATTATTATTTTGCCCGTATAATAAGGAGGTTTAGACTTTTGCCCCACAAGGACATTGGGCTTTTTTTATCGGATAGGAATTGTTTCGTCATCGTTAGTTTCCGGGATTTTTCAATTGCCTCATTTAATGGTGTTGCCCTACTGAAATATTTATCGCTATTAAAGTATTTATAGTGGAACATTCATTGAAGAGCTTTGGTTCTACAGGTGAGAATATTTACCATATTTCGCGTGTATACTCATTCGAAAACGTATAAACACTTATTGCAAAGTAAATACGACAAGTCGCTTCGAAAATATGAAATAATCCCAATTAAGATGGTCATTTATCTTAGGTAAAACAATATATGAAAAATTGTCAAAATATTGTTTATATATAAAAGATTTAATTGCATAAGATTCGAAATCATAACACCGGATATTGAAGTATCGGATCCCAATAGAATAGCTATTTTGATATTTAACCAAGATAGTATTTTCAGATGAAACCTTTATTATACCCCAATCTGGATCATTAGAAAAAAATAAAAAGATAAATCTGCTATATTCCAGTTTATTATACTTACATTTGAGATATAATCAGGCTCCGCCTTTGCTCTTCTGAATCGTTAAGCATTTCTCTTTCCCTCAGTTTTGGCATTTTCAGAAGCTCATTTTGTTATCAAAACAATAGGTGCAGTATCGTTAAACGTGATCCCATCAATCCTCTTTAATATACAAATCATCATTCTTGCGAACAAATAGATTACTATCGTACTGGCCAAAATGCCATTACCATGGATATAACGAAAATACATTAAATAAAATAAAATATAATACAATGCAAGAAGGAACAGTAAAATTCTTTAATCAAAACAAAGGTTTTGGTTTTATTACACCAGCAAATGGTGGTGACGATATTTTCGTCCACGTAACGGGTTTGGTAAGTGATGTCCGCGAAAACGACAGCGTGACATTCGATCTAGAGAACGGAAAAAAAGGCATTAATGCAACTAACGTACGTAAGGCATAATTAAGTAGAATAGTCCATTTTGGAAGATGACTTGTTTATTTTCCAAAGAGCATAACAGGAAACTGTTATGCTTTTTTGTGCGATGAAACTTGACAATTGTACATCATAGAACGATATACTATACCGATATTTGCTCAAAGAAAAAAGCGAGCAAAAGCCTGGTCTAAATAATCCAGCCTTTATACCCGCTCCAAATTAATCTGCCATTGTGCAAGTGCAAGCAATAAGCTATTATATTAATCGCCTATTTTCTTTTTTTACGGAAGACATTGTCCGTTAAATCTTTAGAGACCGTATCTTTTTCTTTTTGATAGGAAGACTGGGTTTTCTCTTTAGTACTTTTTTCCTTTTTAGCGTCTTTACTCATGATATATTGATTTTATAGTGTGTAAGGATCTCATCCTCTTCAATTTTTATATTTGATCGGGAAAAGTAATGTTGAGCCAAAACGTATTCTCTCAATAAAAGTACGCTAGCTGCTAGTTGTTGAATTAAAAATTTCCGGAAGATATATCTTGGAGAATTTAAAGATAAAACATATGAATTTATCATATTGGATCTACAGAGTTGGGTTATATGAAATAGTAGATCACTTTAATAAATATACCAATAATATTTGACAATAAGGCGTTAATTGTTCAAAATAAATTAATTCGCTCTTTCCCCCTTGTAATCCTCCATTTTAAGTCTTGCCATTAAATAACTTATGGTGGATTCTGCACCTTGATTGATATTGACCTCATGCTCTTCCAACCCATCAAAGCACCCCCCTGTAACTGGATTATAAACAATTTGACAAAGATGATTCCGTCCTAAAAACCATTCAAAGGCTATTCGAATCGTTTTCTTATACTGCTCATCTTTTGTGAACTTATAAAATCTATCAAGTGCGATAATGGTGTAAGCTACATCAATGGGCTGCTCGCCTCCCCGGGGCTCAGATATCGGCTGGCCGCGCTGGGCCCAGCCTTTGTTGGAAACCACATGAATCTCATTGTCTACGATAATCCTGTTCAACAAGAAATCAAAAGATTGATAAGCGATATCTTTATATGTACTATTCCCAGTAGCCTCATAGGCGATCAACATGGCTTCTGGGATAACACTGTTGCCATAAGTCAGGTAAGATTCAAACCATTGCCATTCTGCAGTGCTCTCCTGCTCAAACATGGCCGCCAAACGATCAGCCAGGACTTCTATAATAGCCTTATAATTTTTGCTCTTCATAAAACTCAGGCCCTTAATGGTAAAGGCCATCGATCGTGTCGAATAATAAACCATCGCATGTCTTGACGCCCGCTCTAAAAGCTCTAAAGCAAGTTTTACTATTCTTTCAGGCAAAAGATCAGCCAGGCCAATCACTTCGCCAAGGGCCCAGACTGCCCGTCCGTTGGCATCCTCAAGATTTTCCTGTCCATTTTGCACCGTAAAATTACCGTGCCCATCTACGTAATTCAAAAACGTGCCATCTCCTTGCATACAATAACCAATAAAATCCAGGTATTTCTGAATCAGAGCAATATCTTCATAAGATTCATATGATTTATAATGATGTAACATGACTATTAGCGCTCTTGCATTGTCATCCAGCGCATAACCACTTGCTAGGTCCGGAGAGGAGATATCCGCAAATTGAACAAACCCGCGCTTCTCGGACATTCGGAAAATATGATCCAGGTTGATCGGTGGAATTGAGTAGATCATATCCCTATTCTGATCTATAAGAAGCTCAAAAAGGCAAACATGGGCAATAGCAACATTCTGCCAGGAGGTCTTGACCATCTTTTGAAGGTTCACATGATGGATCCTGCTTATTTTAAGTTCATCATTCAGAATCTGATTGACGGCAGCCGCAAGCTGATCAGAGTCTTCAAAGTCGATTATGGTACCCATATCTTCTTTTAAAACCTCCTTTACATGGGGAATTGGTGTTGACACAATAGGGCACCCAGAGCTAAGCGCATAAGAAAATGTGCCGCTAACCGCTTGTAGAGGGTCTTTTGATGTAAAAAGATACACGTCGGTGATCGATAGATAAGCCAGCAACTCTTCCGTCGAAAGAAATTCGTTAACAAATCGGACATGATCTGAAATGTCATATTGATTAACTATCGCCTCAAGTTGGTTTCTATAGGCCTCTCCATTACTCCGCAGAAGATTAGGGTGTGTCATCCCTAGGATAAGGAACTTTACATTTGGGTGTTGTTCAATGATAGCAGGCAGTGCATATAGTGTGGTTTCTATACTCTTGCTAGGACCAAGTAAACCAAATGTACTGAGGATTTTATTGCCCAGGAGACTGTATTTCTCAAGAATGGCGTTTTTATCTACTGCTGGAGCTAAATGTGTACCATGTTCTATTACCGTTATTTTATTAGGAAGAATTTTGTAAATATCCGTCAGGATATTTGCGGATCCCTGTGTCATAACGATTATCTGGGAACAATGATATGCAATTTGATATACATGATCAAGCAGCGTACGATCTGGTGCCGGCAACACTGTGTGGAAAGTCACAACAATGGCAATTTGTGCTTTATTAAGATTCGAAAGGAAAGATATGAACTCAGCTTCTTGACCTAGGAAAAGGCCGAACTCATGTTCGATACAGATTAATTTGATACCTTGATCAAATAGAATGTTTGTAAGAATACTGTCGAAAGAAAGCGGATCGGCTATATCCAATTTGCCCAATGGGCAATCATATTGTGATGTATGATCATCTATTATCGGTATAGGAATTAGCCGGAACGACTCTTCGAATTTACTTGAGATAGCCTTCATCAGATCTGTAGTATAAGTCGCAATACCGCAGGCGCGTGGAGGATAGGTGGATAGGAACGCTATTCCTCTTTTGGTTGCTGAAATCATTGTTGGATTTTTAAGTGGAGTCCTTGCATACGATCTGCTTGTATTCGACAAGGTACTGCACGTAGGGAGGTTTATAAATATACGAAAATAAACTGAAAGAACACAATGATAGTTTGGATGTTACATCGGAAGAATGAATGATATGTTAAACTTTGAATATTAACAGTTTTTATCGTTATTATATGCTAACTTAGCAAAACTTATCATTAAATAAATATAAATGCCCTTTTTAGATCATGTCCTACAAGTTCCAACATACGGATGGAAAGACAGCGATGGAAACCTCGTAAAGCCTAGTAAAAAACAACTTCTGAATGAATTTTTCAAACGCCTCAATATCTTTAAAGACAGGCGCAATTGGTTGCCATTTTTTAGCTGGCTAAAAGTAGCGTGCCTTATTCCATTTTTTGTACTGTTCTTAGTATACCATTTGAGCTGGTGGACCGTAGCGGCTGCATTCATTTACAGCATGATCATTATGGGCACCCATGGAACAATATGGCACCATCGATTTGCTACACACGGAGCATTCAAATTTCGGAATGGATTTTGGCGTTTTTTCACACAGAATCTCACGATCAATGTCATACCAGAAGAAATATATGTGATTTCACATCACGTACATCATGCAAAATCAGATCAACCTGGTGATCCTTATAATGCACAAGCTGGATTTTTATACTGTTTCCTGGCCGATGTAAACCACCAGCCTATTGCGAAAGACCTTACCGAAAATTCCTATAACCGTGTCAAACTCCTCATGCGCCATACAGGCGTGACTGCCAACAGCTATAGGCAATATCAAAAATGGGGGTCGTATGTAAATCCTTCACATGCGATTTGGTCCTGGATATTAAATTGGGCTTTCTGGTATGCCATCTTTTATTTGATCGGCGGCCATGCACTTGCCTGTACACTTTTCGGTGCTGCTGGATTTTGGGCTGTAGGTGTACGAACATTCAACTATGAAGGTCATGCAAAAGGAGAAGACAAACAACGGGAAGGCATCGACTTTAATGAAAATGACAAATCAATAAATCAGCTATGGCCAGGTATTGTTGCAGGTGAATGGCACAACAATCATCATTTGTATCCAAAAAGTGCGCGAAGCGGTTTTAAACCTTATCAAATTGATCTTGCTTGGTATTATATTAAAATGATGCATAAACTAGGTGCAGTTAGCAGTTATCGTGATGACAAAAAAAGATTCAACGAACAATACCGTATCCCCTATCTAAAATCAAAGGTTTAAAATACTGGATGGTTAATAACCCATCTTGAGCTCAAATACTCTAAGTTATAAAATAATAAGACAATCTTGACAAAAAATAAATTATAACAGGTATAATTCCCTTTTTCCAAAGTTCGATTTCTCCTAAAGGATTTGCTTTCCAGGTTTAGTTAAAATAGATAGAGATAGTTGTACCGTATTTTTACTAAAGATATTCTATATTTATAACTAATTTAAACTGACATTTCTATATTCATTCGGAGTAAATCCTACCCTATTTTTGAATAACCGGCTAAAATGTTGGGGATATTTGAACCCAAGTTCAAAGGCGATTTCATTTATAGTTTTGTGGCCCTCAAAAATCTTTTCTTTGGCGATGTCAATTAGTTTATTTTGAATATACTCCTGTGCAGTCTTGCCAGTTTCTTTCTTGACAAGGTCTCCAAAATAGTTAGCGGATAGAAATAACTGCTCAGCAAAATAGGCTACGGTCGGCAAACCGCTTTGCTGTGGTTCATCTGATTGGAAATAGGCATTGAGGTTTTCATCGAATTTCTCTAGGATTCCCTTATTGACATTTTCGCGCGTAATAAACTGGCGATCATAAAACCGCTGGCAATAATCTAAAAAGAGTTCGATATTGGAGACAATAAGCTTTTTGGTATGCTTGTCGATACTATGTGCCAGCTCATGCTTTATCTTGCTGAGACAGTCCATAATAATCTTCCTCTCCTGCTCTGAAAGATGCAACGCCTCACTGGCCGAATACGAAAAGAAGGTATAATTGCTAATCTCCTTTGCCAGAGAAGTGCCATACAACAATTCTGGATGAAATACCAAAGCTGTTCCCTGTGGCTGGTAGAATTCGGTACCATTCTCCCCTATGACCTGACCGGGCGCCAAAAAGATCAATGTGCCCTCTTCATAATCATAGTTTTTAAGACCGTACCGTAGATCGCCACATTTTATTTCTTTAAAAAACACGGTGTAGAACTCATACCTGAGCTTGGAGAGCTTGCGTGGGTCTGCCTTGCTCAGATCGACAACGCTGACCAACGGATGTAAAGTCTCATTGTTGTTGAAATTATTGTATTCGGTAATACTCTTAAAATTGATGATCTCTTCCATTTGTTTAAATGCTATGAAACAAATTTACAAAACTGGAAATCAATATTTATTACATCAGTAATATTGGTAGAAGTATCCGTAATCCGTATACCTAAATCATTAACAGCAAACCCGAACTTTGTTAAGAGTGAATTGTATAATACATAAACCATTAACATTATGTATAAAGTTAAATTAAACAACGGAATTGAAATGCCTATCCTCGGGTTTGGTGTTTTTCAGATAAAGGATAGCCAAGAATGTGAACGCGCTGTCATTGAGGCTATAGAAACCGGATACCGGCTAATTGATACCGCTGCTTCTTATCTGAATGAAGAAGCCGTCGGTAATGCAATTAAAAATTGCGGAGTAAACCGTGAAGAGCTATTTATAACGACTAAACTTTGGGTACAGGATACCGGATATGAACAAACAAAAGCTGCTTTCAAAAAATCCCTAGAAAGACTACAACTGGACTATCTTGATCTTTATTTGATCCACCAGCCTTATGGTGATATCTTCGGATCATGGATGGCTATGGAGGAACTATATCATCAAGGAAAAGTAAAAGCAATTGGAGTAGCAAACTTTCAACCGGACCGAATAATGGATCTTATCGTTAACAGTGGTTTTACTCCTGCTGTCAACCAGATAGAAACACATCCATTCCATCAGCAGATTGAAAATCAAGCATTTCTTAAAGAAAATAATATACAGACTCAATCCTGGGGTCCTTTTGCGGAGGGGAAAAATAATATATTCAATAATGAACTCCTTACCTCCATAGGGAAAAAATACAATAAGTCTGTTTCCCAGGTAATCCTCCGATGGCTTGCACAACGGGACATCGTGGCTATTCCCAAGTCTGTCCGTAGGGAAAGAATAGCGGAAAATTTTGAAATATTCGATTTTGAACTTACTGAGAAGGATATGGATACCATAAAATCCTTGGATGCCGGAGAAAGTCTATTTTTTGATCACCGGGATCCCGTGATGGTAAAAGCACTGAGTGAAAGAAAATTGGATATCTGATACTTTTAATTGATACTAAAATGGAAAAGAGAAAACTGGGAAATAGCGGACTTGAAGTGTCCGCACTTGGATTAGGCTGTATGGGTCTGAGTTTTGGTTATGGTCCGGCCGCGGCACATGCAGATGCCATTAAGTTGATCCAGACTGCCTTTGAATCGGGAATTACTTTTTTTGATACAGCCGAATGTTACGGTCCCTTTACAAACGAAACTCTATTGGGGGAAGCATTAGAACCATTCAGAGATCATATCGTGATTGCAACCAAGTTTGGTTTTGAGGATGGTGATTCAAAAAAAGGTCTGGATAGCAGTCCTTCAAGGATCAGGATCGCAGTTGAAGGATCTTTAAAACGGCTTCGTACGGATCGGATCGACCTGGTTTATCAGCACCGCACTGATCCTAATATTCCTATTGAGGAGGTTGCAGGAACAGTTAAAGATCTGATCAAGGAGGGAAAAGTGAAACATTGGGGACTCTCAGAAGCCGGCTCTGAAACAATAAGGCGTGCGCATGCCGAACTTCCCCTGGCGGCATTACAGAGTGAATACTCGCTGTTTTACCGTGAACCCGAAAAAGATATTTTACCGGTTCTTGAAGAGCTGGGTATCGGATTTGTTCCGTTCAGCCCACTGGGCAAAGGATTTTTAACGGGTGCAATTGACGAGAAAACAGAATTTGATCCGTCTGATTTCAGAAATATTGTACCCCGATTTTCAGCGGAAAACAGAAAAGCCAATCAGAACTTAGTGGAGCTTGTAAAATCTATTGCCCTGCAAAAGGAAGCTACTCCAGCACAGGTTGCTCTAGCTTGGTTACTAGCTCAGAAATCCTGGATAGCGCCTATTCCGGGCACAACAAAAATACATCGTCTGCAAGAGAATATTGGTGCTGCGAGCTTGAAATTATCGCACGCAGATATTCAGCAAATAGAAGATGCGGCTTCCCAGATAACGATTCAGGGAGCACGTTATCCCGCAGATTTACAGAACAGAGTCGGAAAATAAACACACTGAAATGATAAAGAATTTTTCAAAACACATCATAACCATCGCATGCCTTTTAACGGCAATACCATCGCTACATGCCCAAAACAAACAAAAACCGCTGCGTATTGCCGAGCAGGGAAGTTTTGCTATCGGCGGCCTGAGCAGAACAGAACCCGGTAATTTCAATGTAAACGATGCATTGAAGCCGCAAGGTCAGACCTATCACGGGGATCATGCTTATGCATTCTACCAGATCCCGGTAAAGGCAAAAAACTATCCCCTAGTTTTCCTGCATGGTGCCGGCCAGTTTAAAAAAACATGGGAAACCACTCCTGACGGCCGTGAGGGTTTTCAAAATATTTTCCTGCGCCGTAATTTCGGCGTGTACCTGCTCGATCAACCCCGACGTGGTGAAGCTGGCAAAAGCATGGTTGAAACAACGATCAAGCCTATTGCTGATGAACAGTTCTGGTTTACACAATTCCGTTTAGGAAATTACCCGGATTACTTTCCCAATGTGCAGTTCCCGAAAGATGCTGCCTCACTGGAGCAGTTTTATCGGCAGATGACGCCCAATACTGGAGCTTTTGATGCCAATGTGGTATCGGACGCCGTTTCCAGTTTATTTGACAAAATAGGTGAAGGCATCCTGGTCACCCATTCGCAGGGCGGCGGACCGGGATGGATGACCGCTATAAAAAATAATAAAGTCAAAGGTATCGTAGCCTACGAACCGTATAGTGGTTTTGTATTTCCTGAGGGAGAACTTCCCCAACCCATCAGATCCTCCGGGCTTTTTGGAGAGCTGAAAGGCACGGCGATTCCCCTTGAAGATTTTAAAAAGCTGACAGTTATACCGATCGTGGTCTACTACGGTGATAACATCGCCAAAGAACCGTCTGAGATTTGGAATCAAGATCACTGGCGATCAGGGCTTGAGATGGCCAGGTTGTGGGCAGCGACAGTCAATAAACATGGCGGCGATGCGACCGTCGTCCATTTGCCCGAAAAAGGCATCTTTGGAAACACACACTTTCCATTTTCTGACCTCAACAACATCCAGATCGCAAACGAACTCTCAAGCTGGTTAAAGCTAAAAAAGCTGGATAGGTAACATTGGTAGTAATATCCGTAATCCGTATACCAATAAAGCAGGAAACTATGGAGAACTTTGTATAAATCAAAATGATACAAATGAACACTAAGGTATTATACGGATTTATTATCAGCATGTTTCTCTCCATATGTTCTTGCTCACAGGCAGAAGAATCAGGAGCACAAAAAGATCCCTCCTCAATTGATAAAGTAGATCCATTGAAAGACAAGAAGATATTGATTGTCTACCTGTCCAGAACAAAAAACACCAAAACCCTTGCCGAGATTATTCAGAAGAAAGTGGGAGGCAAATTGGTCGGAATCGAATTAGAGAAACCTTACCCCGAACATTACCAAACTACCGTGGATCAGGTTGCCCAGGAAAATAGAACAGGTTATCTACCGCCATTAAAAACGAAGATAGACAGCATGGATACCTACGATATGGTGTTCATCGGTTTTCCGACATGGGGCAGGCAGCTACCACCACCGGTGAAAAGCTTTCTGAGCAACTATGATCTAGCTGGAAAAACTGTTATCCCATTCAACACAAATGCGGGCTATGGTATAGGCAGCACTTTTGAAACGGTCCGGCAACTATGCCCCGATAGTAAGCTCCTTGAGGGATATTCAACCAAAGGCGGAGTGGAACGTGACGGTATCCTCTTCGTGATGGAAGGCAATAAAGAAAAACTCGTCGAAAAAGAAGTTCAGCAGTGGCTTGTGAAAATCGGCCTATCAAAGTAAAAAAAGATTTAAAATTATTAAAAAATGGAACAGATCAAATATATTATCGTCGCCATGTTTATGGCAACAGGCATGATTTCCGAGGCACAGGACAAAATAAAAAATCCATTTGGACTGGTCTACGGGGATGCTATTACGGAGAATGTTAAAGGAAAAGTAAATATACATCCTGTAACCTATAAATTAAATGGAATAGACATCGCAGCGAATGTTTATACTCCGGCAAATTATGACGCTTCAAAAAAATACCCCGCTGTTATCGTAGCCCATCCCAATGGGGGGATCAAGGAGCAAACTGCGGGGCTATACGCACAGCGCCTCGCCGAGGCAGGTTACATAACCATGGCTGCTGATGCTTCTTATCAGGGAGCCAGTGGCGGAGTGCCCAGACATACGGACAAACCGCAGTACAGAACAGAGGATATCCATGGAATGGCAGATTATATAGCAAACTATGCAGGTGTAGACCCTTCCCGTCTGGGCGCCTTGGGTATATGCGGTGGCGGTGGGTATACGCTTAAGGCCGCACAGTCGGATAAACGCCTCAAAGCTGTTGCGACATTAAGTATGTTCAATTCAGGTGAAGTGCGACGGAATGGATTTCAGAACGCACAGCTAAGCACTATCGAGCAGCGTCTTAAACAGGCATCAGATGCCCGGGCACAGGAAGCTGCAGGTGGAGAGATCAAATATTCTGGTGTTGCGAGTATAACGGACGAAGAAATTGCTAAAACACCAACGGATCTCTATCGCGAAGGGTTTGAGTACTATTACAGAACCCACGCGCATCCAAATTCAACGTTTTTATATACCACCAGCAGCCTAATGGACCTGATGACATGGGATGCGACGGATGGCATCGAAATGATCAACCAGCCTTTATTGATGATGGCCGGAAGCAAGGCAGATACCAAATACATGACGGATGAAGCTTTTCCCAAAGCAAAGAACGCTAAAAACAAAGAACTCTTTTTGATAGATGGTGCAACGCACATTGAAACGTACTGGAAAAAAGAATATGTTGCAAAAGCGGTAAACAAACTGGTTGATTTTTATCACCAAAATCTTCAATAACAAACAAACTATACTTATTATGAGAAAATTATTGCTCGGCCTCTGTTTGGCCCTAACCGGAATCCAGATATCTCTTGCGCAATCGGCCACTGATCAGGAAATCATCAAACTTTCTAAAGATAAATGGCAATGGATGGCCGATAAAAATGTCGGCCCATTGGACAGCCTTTTCCACGAAAAATCAATGTTTGTCCACATGGGTGGATCCTGGGGAAAACAACGGGAACTCGAAGTGATAAAAAGTGGCGGCATCTGGTATAAAAAGGCGGATATCCACGAAGTATCGGTCAATATTATAGACAATACGGCTATTCTGCTCAATAGGATCGACCTACTGGCCGTCGTCGGTGGAAATGAGGTGACCAATCCCTTTATGGTTACAGAAGTATACATCAAACAAAATGGCGCATGGAAACTAGGTTCATTATCATTCAGCAGGCTGCTTACTCCCGGAAATAGATAACCAATAACCCGAGCAATGATCATGAAAAGGTTACTAAAGACATAAAATAATGATAAAAAAACAAAAGCATATAATAGTATTTATAATGAGCATATTTTCCCTGTCCTCCTTGTTATACGCAGCCCAAAATCCGTTGAAAGATCCCTTAACTAGCCATGAAATAGGACTTGTAAAGGTTGCAGCTACAGCCGCCAAAGGCGACCTGGAAGGACTGAAAAAGGAACTCAACAAAGCACTTGATGATGGATTGACAGTCAATCAGATTAAAGAGGGAATCATACATCTTTATGCTTACGCTGGTTTTCCGCGAAGTATACGAGGATTGCAGACCCTGATAGAGGTACTCGAAGAAAGAAGAGCGAAAGGTATTGTTGATCCGCTTGGTGCAGAGGCATCCCCTATTCGAAACGACAAGACAAAATACGATCGTGGAAAAACCATATTGGAACAGCTAACAGGTGTACCGGAAAGTGATCCTAAAACTGGCTATGCGGCTTTTGCCCCAACTATCGAAGTATTTCTAAAAGAGCATCTATTTGCCGATATTTTTGAACGGGATGTGCTTTCATATGCAGAAAGAGAACTTGTGACAGTATCTGTACTGGCCAGCATAGGCGGTGTGGAACCGATGCTGAAATCCCATCTGACCATTTGTTTAAATGTTGGTCTATCCGAGGAAAAACTGCGGCAGTTTATAAGCGTTATAGAATCGACAGTGGGCAAAAAAGAAGGTCTGGATGCAAAAAAAGTCTTGGACGGGGTACTAACGGATAAAAAATAAATTATAGAAATATTCCTCTTTAATCTTTCCACTGGGGAAGGTACAAAAGAAAATACATCAGGCTCTATTATGACCTTCAAACTTCCTTAAAATTGGGATTCATATGGATAAACATGATTAAAAATTTTAAAACTATGAATTTAAAAAACACAGCGATATTATTTATAACTGGCATATTTGGAATTTCCTGTAGCCAACAGGAGCAGCAAAATACAGTGTGCGAGAAAACACATGAGCCAGTTTTTGAAAAAGGCGAGAAGATTACAAACGACAACTTTACGGGAACAGTATATTTAAATAACCTGGTTACAGCAGATAGCCTTAACCAGAATGCAGTCGGCAGTGTAACCTTCGAGCCAGGTTCTCGGACCAAGTGGCATTCTCATCCCGCAGGACAGATTATCCTGGCTTTGGACGGTGTTGGATATTACCAGGAAGAAGGCAAAGACAAAGTTATTGTTCGCAAAGGTGAAGTCGTAAAGTGCCCAATAGACGTTCCTCACTGGCATGGAGCAAGTGCTGATTCCGCTTTTGTACAGGTTGCAATTACAGGCAGGGAAAAAGGGGAAACAGTTTGGTATAAGCCAGTGACAGATGAAGAATATAATCGTGTACCTAAATAAGATGACCTCATGAATAAAAGAGTCCAAATAGTTTTGGCTATAGCATTATCAGTCTTTTTTTCAGCCAACTTAAAAGCTCAATCACCAAAGAAAAAAGTTCCTATAGTCATTGAAGACCAAGGAAGTTTTGCAACAGGTGGCACAGTCCTAAAAACTCCTGGTACTTATGATCCGGTCAAACGGGGAATGGACGGCCAGACATTTCATGGTGACCATGCTTATGTGTTTTATCAGGTACCACAAAATGCAAAAAAATTACCACTGGTATTCTGGCATGGAATAGGACAATTTTCCAAAACCTGATCTGTCAATTTAAAATATTTTTGTTGCTTAGATCATCTATAGTCAAAAATTCGGTAACAGAAAACTTATTGACAGCTAGTGCTCCGTACTTAACATCTAGAAATAATTTTTTTTAAAACCAAACAGGATTCGATATTGTATTAATAGTACTTTTCAAAAATAGGTAGTAATTAGGAAGCCTTGAGATCCTCCCAGACTCAAGGTTTTTTTATTCCTTTTATATCGTTTTTCATCGAATATCGTCCTTTATCCACTTTAATTCCCCACGTTCTATCATGGCTATATACTTTTGCATGTGATCATCGGTCAATAAGCCATTGTCTTCAAGGTGGTAATTGAACTGCTTAGTGAAGGTGTAATATTGAATACTTCCTACATAAGCATTATTAAGATAAATATGCCAAAGGCTGTATTTCTTGGCCCGAACTTCAACTACCTGGCGTTTTCCATGATGATAAAACAACTCAGGCACATCCGTATCAAAGCGAAGTATAAGGGCATCAATGCACGCTTCTTTGATGTCATCGGCAAGTACACCGAATGCCAATTGCCACACTCCCTGAGATTTCCTGAAAACATAAAAAGCAAGACCATTTTGTTGTAAAGATGATAATCTTTCATGCCCATGCTTTTATCATGCACGGTAAGTTGAGCGTACAGTACCCGATTTCGGCAAAAGATTTCTAGCGGTATCATTTTACAATATTAAACAAAAAGGCCTCCTTTGGGGGTTAACGAGGTAGGCCATATTGGCTAGATGTACGCTTGGGCTCTAAAATTTATGTGCATAGATTTTAAAATATCTATAGAAAATAGCGACAAAATAGGATGCTTAAGAATAGGTTTGGTATACAGTGCAACATTAACCAACTTACTGCGTCTAATAAAAAACGACTAAAATGAAAAATTTTGTACGCATCGCTAGTTTATTGATCCTGGGCTTGATTATCAGTGGATATTCAAAGGCTCAAATGCAGAATATTGTCATGCAAATCGACACTTTTTTAGATAATCTCGATGCCGATCATAACATCAATGGCAATGTCCTGATCGCCGGGGATGGAAAGATACTATATGAAAAAGCTTATGGCATTTCCGATGCTGCAGCTGGTAAAACCAATGAGCTAAATACTCGTTTTGTTCTGGCCTCTGTTTCAAAACCGGTAACAGCGGTCGGAGTCTTCCAACTTATAGAAAAAGGCAAACTATCGCTCGACGGGAAAGTTGCCCAATATCTCAAGGCTTTTCCTTATCCCGAAATTACAGTACGCCATCTATTAGCGCATACCTCAGGCCTACCTAATACCGATGAACTATTTGGTCCACTACTCCAAAAAGATTCATTACGTCAGTACACAAATAAGGATATCATTCCAGCCTTGAAGTCTTTTGGCAAATCCCTACATTTTAAAGCGGGCGACAAATTTGAATACAGTAACACCAATTATAGTATTCTAGCATTACTTATAGAACGCAAAAGCGGTTTTTCCTTTCGAGATTATATGGAGCAATTCATATTCAGACCAGCGAAAATGTTAAATTCTGAGATCCTGAACGCAGACTTCGATTACGACCCACGTTATGCCCGCAAATATGATAGACCCATACACTATGTAGATACCCTCCGTCCCATCGAATTGGTAAAGCAGTTGAAAAGGTTCACCTTTAATTTGGGTAGGTTTTCAGGGCCCTGGCAATATGGCCAGTACGGTACATGATATGCTGGCATTTGACCAAGCACTTTATAAAGGGAAATTGATTGGCGAACGAAGTATGGAGCAAATGTTCACCCCAAACCGGTTGAACGATGGCAGCATCCCTTATCGCCGATCAGGCATAGACCAGGCCGCTTATGGCCTCGGGTGGTTTATTTTTAAAGATACCAGTGAAGGAAAAGTGGTTTGGCACAGTGGCGGTATACCAGGAATGAATACTTTTATGCTCAGAAACTTAGATAAAAAACAGTTTATCTTTGTAACGGACAATGCCCAAAACCCTCCTATCGCACCCGAACTCTATATCATACTCAGCGGAAAAAAATTTACTAGACCACGTTCGCTTGCAAGGCTGTATGTCCGTGCTTTGGTATCACGGGGAGCTGACTATGCAGCAGCTATGTTAGGCCAGCACCAAACAGATTCACGTTTCTCCTTGAATGAAGGGGAATTGAATTTTTTAGGAATTGAGCTCATGCGTAACGGACAATTGCTGCTAGCTCTTGATGTTTTGAGGACAAATACCATGCTTTTTCCCCGCAGTTTCAACGTTTTTGACAGTTATGCTGAAGCGCTGATGAAAACAGGTAAAAAAGAAGAAGCGATTATGATGTATCGCCGATCATTGGAAATTAATCCTGCCAATGAAAGTGGTAAAAAAGCATTGCAGATATTATTAGGGCAGTAACTGACTGATTTATCCGCTTTCAATATTGTACATGGTTGAAGCAAAATTGGAAATTGAATTAATAGCACGTTTAACTAAATAATAGGTAGTGCATTCCGATTGATATATTTCTTTTGAGCAGGAAAATGTATATAATCAAAAATATTCATTCTACCCGAAACCCATTCGCTGTCCGAATACGAACAACGGGTGTTCAAATACGAACACTTATCGCAATAAAAAACCAATAAAAGTATGAATATAAGACACTTATACAATTGGCAACCTTATTGGAACCGTCTAACCGTTGAATGAAGCCTTCTTTAGACCTATCTGAAAATCATTAGGTCTTTCAATCTTATTTTTATTTGGAGGCTGGCGGATTAAAAGCAAAAAACATGATAAAAAACTACCTAAAAATCGCGTTGCGCAATATGAAAAGAAACAAGGGTTATACATTTTTGAATGTAGCCGGATTAGCCATTGGCATAGCGGCCTGCCTGATCATTTCTTTCTATATTCGGAATGAATTAAGTTACGATGATTATCATACCGAGTCCGATCGGATCTACAGGATTGCCGTGGATATCCAGAGCAGTAAAACCAACCGGATTTTTGCCACTACCTGCGGGCCGCTCGCTCCTGCACTCAAAAAGGATTTTCCCCAAGTGGACGCGGCTGTCCGATTATGGCGGCAGAATAATAAGCTGATAAAATACGGCAAAAAAAATGCTTTCTACGAAGATAACTTCTTCCTGGTCGACCCCTCGATATTTGATGTTTTTACCATTCCATTAAGCAAGGGAACTATGGAAACTGCCTTAAACCGGCCAAACACGTTACTCATTGCTGAAGAAACGGCAAAAAAATACTTTGGGGCGGAAGATCCTATCGGAAAAACCGTGCTTGTCAATGATGAACCGTTTGAGGTTACGGGGGTCATGAAACATTTAGCAGATAACAGCCACATGAAGTTTAACCTCATTACCTCGCTTTCAACGGTTGAAAAGGAAAGCTGGTTTAATGAGGATATCCAGAACTGGCATTCAACCATGTACTACACCTATATCAAGGTTACCCCGAACACCAATATTTCCGATTTTGCAAAAGAAATCGAAACGGCTGCCAATCGTTATGTTGGAGATGTGATAAAAGGATGGGGAACTACTTATCGCTACTTTCTTCAACCGATAAAAAGCATTCACCTCCATTCGGATTTAAGTAATGAAGCCGAAGTACCGGGAAACGCGGCGAATGTGTATATATTTATCGTGGTCGCCGTGCTGATCATACTAATTGCCTCCCTGAACTATATCAACCTTACAACAGCACAATCGTCCAACCGAGCCAAGGAAATCGGGGTCCGCAAAGCGGTGGGCGCGGCTAAAACCAGCATATTTAATCAGTTTTTGGGCGAATCGATATTACTTACTCTATTCGCGCTTATTTCCGCCTTGTTACTTGTCATGGCGATTAAACCCTTATTTGAACACCTGTCCGGTCAGGTCTATCACCTGGGCCAGATTTTCACCTTTCAATTCACAGGGGTATTGCTGGGACTTACCTTGCTGGTTGGGATCTTTGCGGCCATCTATCCGGCATTGTTTTTATCGTCTTTTCGGCCGGTGACGGTACTGAAAGGCAAAATAGATATGGGCAATAAAGGCACCTTGCTGCGACAAATATTGGTTGTGTCTCAGTTCACCATCTCAATAATCCTTATTGTGGGCACGCTTACCGTATACAAACAGTTGAACTATATGAAAGATCAGCGGCTTGGCTTTGACAAGGAGCAGACACTGATTCTGCCCATAAAGGGTGGTGTTTCGATTGCTGACCGGCTGGAGCAGCTCAAGGATGAATTCGGCGGCCATTCTTCGGTGGTCAACGTTGCCGCTTCCTCCAGCATACCCGGAAAAGCTGTAGCTAATTATAGCGCTTCCTTATTGGGCGAAGCGGATGACAAAAGCCAATCGATGTATTACCTGTTTGTGGATGCCGATTTTTTGAATACGTATGGAATTGAAATGATTGCTGGTCGGCCTTTCGATAAACGAACGCAAACTGATGCGGAGACTACATTTTTGATCAATGAGAAAGCCGTAAGTGCATTTGGCTGGGCGTCCCCAGAAGAGGCTATCGGCAAACGGCTGAGCACCGGTTTTCAGGCAATGGGACAGATTATTGGCGTGTATAAAAATTTTAACTACCGCTCCCTCCAAGCGCCCATCGAACCGTTAATCATGGCGGTCGTTCCCTGGCGGTTTAACTATATCAGCCTGAAACTAAATACTGCGAACCTGTCTTCAACGACGGCCTTCGTAGAAAAGAAATGGCATAAACTCTTCCCTCAAAGCCCTTATGAATATTTTTTCCTGGATGAGGAGTTTAACCGTCAATATACTACAGATGAAAAAATGGGGCGAACTTTTTTGGTCTTTACAGGTATCGCTATTTTTATCTCCTGTCTTGGCTTATTTGGCTTAGCTACATTTGTTGCTAAGCAGCGTACTAAGGAAATCGGTATCCGTAAAGTGCTTGGGGCATCGGTTACTGGCATTGTAGAGCTGCTATCGAAAGACTTCATCAAATTAGTATTGCTTGCCTTGGTCATCGCTTCGCCCCTTGCCTGGTGGGCAATTCACCAGTGGCTTCAGGGGTTTGCCTACCGCATCAACATAGAATGGTGGGTATTTTTAGTAGCGGGTTTGGTAGCGGTTTTGATTGCACAATTAACAGTAAGCATCCAAGCCATTAGGGCGGCAGTTGCCAATCCGGTCGACAGTCTACGGGATGAATAGTGGGCGGAATCCAAAATGGATCCCGTAATGGAAGCTATAGGATTGAATGGCTACACCTCAATAGGTTAGATGGTGGGTAAACTGCGTTATCCACCAAGTACTCATTAAAAGAATATAATGTGAATTCCATTTATAAAAAATCCGGACAGCACAACAGCAACTGAGGACGAGGAAGATGGGGGCGAATATGAATATTACTGCTTAACGACAAAACGCCTTTTAGCACCGCCTTTTAGAATTGTATCCAATGCGTGTGTTAATTCATCCATTGAGATTACCTGTACCATGTCTGATAGAAATTCAGGTTTGAAATCTTTTGCAAGTAAATTCCATATCTCTTCCTTAAATTCTAATGGTTGCTCCACCGAATCTATTCCGAGCAGCTTGACGCCTCTTAAAATAAATGGATATATGCTTGTATTTAGATCTCCAGATGCCACATTTCCACAACAGGTTATTACTCCATTGTAATGCAATGATTTTATTATTCCGGATAGGATCTTCCCCCCTACACAGTCAATACCTGCCGCAAAATCGGTACTTGACATGGCACGCGCGTCATATTTTGCAATAAAATCTTCTCTTGATATGACTTCGGAAACGCCAAGAGTACGCTGAAAATAATCCGTGTCCTTCGCGGATATGGCTATGACATTATACCCAATCTTTGACAAAATAGCCGCAGAAAGACTTCCTACTCCTCCGGTAGCACCACTTACTACAATTTTTCCGCTGTTGGGGGTAATCCCAGATTTAATCAAGTTATAAACAGAAATACCAGCCGTCAAACCTGCCGTACCAAATGACATGGCTTCCAATGGGGTTAGTCCCGCCGGTAATGGGATGATCCACTCCGCTGGAACACTAATATATTGGCCAAATCCTCCCCAGGTATTCATTCCCAGATCATATCCGGTTACAATCACATTATCTCCCTTATTGAATCGACTGGATCTAGAAGAAACTACCTTTCCTGCTGCGTCAATTCCTGGTATATGAGGAAATTTTCTCGTTACACCTTTATTTCCCGAAGCAGAGAGTGCATCTTTGTAATTTACGGATGAATACGCTACTTTAATCAGTATATCGTTTTCGATCATCTCATCGAAAGGGACAGCTTCAACTTTGCTTTTGAAAATTCCTTCATCTTCTCTGACCATTAAGGCCCTGAATGTATTATACATAAAAATAATTTTGAGTAAATTTGAAAATTAAAACACTAAAAAGCAATAACTTACAAAATAATCACATACTGCACAAAAGTTTAGTTTATTGATTATCAAGGGATAAAATAATGTCAGAAATAGAAAAGATTGAAACAGTTTGCCCGTCGGATATTTTTCTGCAGGTCATAAAGGGGAAGTGTAAGACTACATTAATTATGCTTATAGGGAAAAATAGAAACCGTTTTACGGAGATGAAAAAGACACTGCCAACAATAAGTGAGCGAACAATTGCAAAACAACTTAGGGAATTGGAGGCTGATGGTATTATCAGCCGAAAGGTTTTCAATGAAGTTCCTTTACGAGTTGAATATTATTTAACAGAATACGGCGAAAGCATTTATCCGATCGTCCGCGATATGCGTAGGTGGGGACATATGCATTTAAAGCATTTGGACAATTTGATTTAGTAAGCTTCAATCCAAAGCGACTAAGATTTATAATACCTGTTTTACTAATCTCCTGTTCAATCTCATTTGGACCAATATTATTTCAGCAGAAGCTTTCGGTGAGGGATGTAGTAACTATATATACTAAAACAGCTTAGACCAAAATGGATGCGTTACCAAAATAACACATTCTTAGACCGGAAATTCGTGTCCAAGTGTGTGTACTTACTACTTATGGGGAGTAGCAGTGTCGCGATCAAATTTATACTGGTCCTCATCTGGTCCTACTGTTATTATTGATTTCTATCAACTGTATTTGCTTAATGAGAAGGTTAACATAGTCGAAATAGTTGGCCAAACTAATTTACCTCCACTAAGAGGTCTATGTGATTTGCTCATGTACACATACCATTACAAATTCGCAAACAGTTCAGTTAATTTTTATATTATGGCGCCGAGCGCCGAAAACTTTGAAGGTGTTAATCATAGATGGGAAAATATGCAAAAAAACGAAGAGTTTTAAATGGAATTTTGACACGATCAATTTGTTGACCAGTGATCTTGATAACATGGGCCGTCCGGATTCGAAAACCAATGACCATTCAATTCAGGAACAGATGAACCATACAGACAAGTAAATTGAGCCGTAGAAGAAAGCAATATGGTTATTAAATCAAGACCTTTGGATAATAAAATTAAATCAATCAAATGTCAAAAATCACTAAAATTCAATTGGGTCAAAACGGCCCCACCGTTTCAAAGCTTGGTCTGGGATGTATGCGGATGTCATCAATATGGGGTGGCCCAACTCCCGATGAAACTGAAGGTATTGCAACCATCCATCAAGCTTTGGACAGCGGGATCAACTTCCTGAATACGGGAGATTTTTATGGTGCAGGCCACAACGAAATGCTTATTGGCAAAGCCATTAAGGGAAGAAGGGATGATGCTTTCATCAGTGTCAAATTTGGTGCTATCTTCCACAACGGCCAATGGATCGGTTTGGATCTCCGTCCTGTAGCGATCAAGAATTTTGTCAACTATTCATTGACCCGTCTGGGCATTGAAACTATCGACTTATATCAACCCTGTAGAATGGATGGCAGTGTGCCAATAGAAGACATCATCGGAACGATTGCCGACCTGATAGATCAAGGAAAAGTACGTCATATCGGCGTATCGGAAATAACCGCCGATCAGCTCCGTAAAGCCAACAGCATTTATCCCATCAGTGCACTGGAAATCGGTTATTCTTTGGCTGACCGTCAGATCGAAAATGAGCTGTTGCCTGCGGCTAAAGAATTAGGGATCGGTGTCGTGGCATTTGCCAATACGGCAGAAGGACTGTTAACCGGTAACCTACAAGCGCCAATTCCTGCGGATGACCATCGAAATCACTTTTCCCGTTTTCAGGGCAATAACCTGATCCATAATCTTGAGAAAGTGGAAGTATTAAAAGAAATTGCTCAACGTAAAAATGTCACCCCTACACAACTTGCGATTGCATGGGTAAAAGAACAGGGCGACAATATCATGCCATTGGTGAGTATGAGCCGCAGATCAAGACTACCCGAAAATATTGCTGCGATGGAAATTGTATTTACCCCAGAGGAGATGAATATTTTAAACACTACATTTGCAATAGGTACTATCAAAGGTGGCACTTATTTACAAAGATAAATGGAAAGTCCAGCAGAAATACTTCCCGGCGTGATATTCTATTCTTACCTTTCTTCTCTGAAGAAAGAGAAAGCATGCGTCTGGAACCACCATACCCTGGTGTTACAGGTCTCGGGCCAGATGGTTCTGGAAACAGCTGAGCAGCATGTAAACATATCTGCCGGGGAAGTATTGCTCATTCACAAAAATCAGCTGGGAACCTTGACTAAAACCCCCGGGCCAAGTGGTCACTATGAAACTATCGTCATATCACTGCAAGAAGATCTGATGCGTCAGATAGCGCTAGAGGAAAAAATGGAAGCTCAGGGTAAATACACTGGCCTTCCGAACATATGCCTCCCCAATAATGCGTTTATCAAAGGTTATTTCCAGTCGGTCATTCCCTATGCGCGAAGCGCTGGTCATGAAATGACTGACGAGATGGGACTTTTAAAGGTAAAAGAGGGAATCAAGTTGATACTGATAGCTGTTCCGGCACTGCGTAACTTTTTGTTTGATTTCGCAGCGCCTTATAAGATGGATCTAGAAAAATTTATGCTGAGCAATTTTCATTTCAATGTCCCTATTGAAAAGTTTGCACAACTCACCGGAAGAAGCCTTTCAGGATATAAAAGAGATTTTCAGAAAACCTTCGGGATGCCGCCACGTAAGTGGTTACAGGATAAAAGGCTGAATGAAGCACGGCATTTAATTGAAAGAAAAAACAAAAAACCATCAGCTATCTATCTCGATCTTGGTTTCGAGACCCTGTCCCATTTTTCTTCCGCCTTTAAGAAGAAATTTGGCAAAGCGCCGACTGTAGGTGGATAGTATTCCCAATCTTTTAATTGAATTATTAACTGCTACTTTTCAATCGGGAAATGTTAATACTTAAGCCCAATATACACTATATATTGCGAGCGAAGTGGTACAAAATGCTGGTTTAGCTTTCCGATGTCCAGCATTTAGTTTCTCTGTTTTATTTTGTTGTTTAATTCTTCAAGTTTAGTTTTTGCGATATTATTAGTTGGAGAAAGTGTCAAGATTTTTTCATAACACTTTTTTGCTTTATCCATATATCCCCTGACTGTGTAGGCCTCGGCTAAGCTATCCCATACATTGATTGATTGCGGATAATTTTCCGTATTCAGCTCAAAAATAGAAATTGCTATATCAGGTAGTTGCCTATCATAAAGGGCAACATATCCAATTGTATTTACAAAACTTTGGTCCGGTTTAGTATCAAAGAAAAGTTCCTTTTTTATTTTTGCACTGTAATTTACCAATATATTGGGGTCTTTTGTTACTTCATTTATATCAATATTATATGGCTCGAAGAGATATCGAAGGCCATAATATGTAGCAGGAATTGTTACTGTTAAATGCTTTTCGTCTTCAAAATATCTAAAGTCTACCTTCAGATCTGGAGATTTATTCTCTTTCAGTAATTTATAAAATTGATTTCCCCATTGATAATGCCTCTTATCCTCCTGCATATTATTGGCTAATGCAATGTATATCCTAGCTTTTAGGTCAACTCGATTCGCCAATACTTCTTTACTTCTTTTCCCAATATAATTATGATCCCAAAACCAAGAGGGGTCGATAAGTAAGTAATAACTAAACAGCTGCGGTTTTTCCAATAGGCAATGTAACGCAAATAGTCCACCCAATGAATGTCCGATAATCATACTCTGTGGAACGGTTCTGAAAGATTTATTTATTTCCACCATTAATTCATTCTCCATAAAACGCATGAAATCATCCGCTTTTCCGCTACTTTTAAATGCAGAAATATCTTCTTTATCCAAATAATTCAATGAATTTGTAGGAGTAAAATTCTTTGTTCTATCGGTGTTTTCTATTGAAACAATAATAAGCTCAGGGATTTGCAACTTAAGATTTGCATCTGAATGCATTGATTGTGCAATCCCAGACACTTCCAAAAACTTACTCCTATCTCCATCTAAAACGTAGGCAACGATGTATTTTTTATCGACATTGTTTTTATAAGAAGCCGGTAAATAAACAGAATAATTTCTGCTTTCATTAAGTATTTTAGAGTTTATCGTATAGCTCTGTCCAATCACTAAAAAATTGTCATTTGATTGCGCAAAAGAATTGCTAAGACTAAAAATAAAAAAACAGATTATTGTGATTATAGTTCGGCTCGTCAGTATATTACTGGAAGTCATCCGTATTGTTGCCATTAAAAAGGATTAAATAGATCTTATAAATACAAGTAAGCTTTAAATTTATGTAAAAATTTTAGATTTATAATATCTTCATGCATGATTTTAGGGAAAGAACGCAGCATTCTGTTTGTTCTAAACCTTATCATATTGAAATTCGTTTTTTTATTGCATATTAGCCATCGAAAATTGGACCATTTGAATTGGTACACCTATAAAACAAATTGAATATGGATAGGCCATATAGCGGTATTGCAACCCATTACGAAACTCCAACGGGGTATTCCATTATTGTCCCGGCAAAAAAGCATTTACCTATTATCATTATTTTTAGTTTATGGCTAGTTGGTTGGATACAATCAATTATTTTTTTTGCCCCGACACTTGAAAACTTTTACGATACCACTGGCGGTTTAAGCTTCGAGGGAATATTTTTTATAGTTTGGTTGATGCTCTCGATGGCAGCGGGCTTATTTGTAATGAAAACGTTGATGTGGTACCTCATTGGAAAAGAAATTATTACAATAGATCGCGAGCAAATAAGTATTGCCAGAAAAAACGATATTCTATTCAGGCATAAGATTTATGATCTACAAGAAGCGAAGAAATTTCATGTTGAGGAAGAACATTTTGAGTTTGTTTTTTGGAACCAGGGGAATAGTTTAGGTATTTTTAGAAACAGAGGCACTATTCGATTTGAATATGGTTTTAAAACCATAAAATTTGCAAATGATATGGATCAAGCTGAGGCAAACCATATCTTGGAATCATTACGTGCGTCGGGCTATCTGACCACCACTAATTTTTGATTAAATTTTTTATGAATACGGAAAGCACCTTCGATTTAAAAAAATTCATACCACATGTGTCCTAAATAAATTTTAGGAGTCGGTTTCTGTGTTACAACTATAGATTTTTTGTTTATTTGAATTTTGCCCCCAAAGTAACGATTAAAATAGCCTTACATACAATTTAAGGCCAAGATATCGGTTGAATGGAGGATTGGTTACGGGAAACCGTAAGAATGCCTAACAGGCAATCCGTAGGTTTGAAAAGACAATACAAACCGCATTAATCAATAACATATGAAAGATAAAACAACCGCAGCTTTAATGGCATTTTTCCTTGGAGGATTTGGTGCACATAGATTTTACCTCGGGCAAACCGGATTAGGTGTCCTTTACCTCCTTTTTTGCTGGACGCTTATACCCGCATTTATCGCTTTGATTGATTTTATCGTTTTTCTCTCCATGAATAAAGAGAGTTTTGATATGAAATATAACCGTGTATATTTTTCACAGCCCATTATTCATAATTATATACCCACTTCACCCATTCCCCAAAAGGATGCTGCGACTGAAATAGAGCGATTACATGGATTGATGGAAAAAGGAATGATTACAAAAGCAGAATTTGAGGATGCAAAACGTAAGCTGCTATAAAGGTATAAAATAGATCGAAAAGTCTCCCTTAACGGTCGTTAAGGGAGACCGAAGCAATAAGCCTTTCAAAAAAATTATGCCTGTTGGCCACTCGCTCTATCAGCAACCAATTTGGCATTCAGCGAACCGCGTACCTCACTAGTCAGACTGCGAAGCTCATTGTATTTTCCGATCAATGTATTTAGGTCAGTGACAATTTTTGGTAGTGTATCCGCTACCGAATCTGTAACTGCATTTGGCAATGGGCTTGCTGAACCTCCTACTGCTGCCGACTTTTTCACTAAGCCTGGAACCGTATTATTGGCCTCTAATATAATATTCTGATCCAGCACCTTTACTGCTGCCCCAACCTCATTGGAAACGCGCTGCGCAAACTGTCCGATCAGCATGTTATTTTTAATATAGGTTTCAGACAGCGACAAGGATGCACGAATATCGATCGACAAAGCATTCGCTGTTTGTAATATGGTATTATCCTCAACGACGATATTGGCACTGGCGGAAACGCCCGTGACATAAATACAAGGACCATTCGTCTTACCCGAAGTGTTGAAATTGTTAATGACATTCCCCTTAATAATACAATTGGACAACATCCCGCTATTGGAAAAGAAGCCCATGCTCAAGTTGGTACTATTATTATTGTAAATAAACAGATCGCTACAATTACTATAATTGTACGCCATCACCGAAGTTCCTATTTGCTTATTGATCGTGTTGGAATAAACTTTAATCTTGGAGCTATTGCCAGCGGATACCATGGCATGCATTAAGGTATCAACAGTATTGGCATGCACGGTTAGCCCCTGTACTTCTGTTTGGCATAGCACAAAGTGGAACGATCGCCAGGAGAAGTTAGAGCCAACCACAACATCAAAGACGGTATCGAGTTTGATCGAAGTGATGTCAAGATTGGTTTTAAATGTATTGCTGCTTATATCAATCACCTTTGCAGAACCGTAACAATAGATAAATGCTGTAATCTGAGGTACTCCATCAAATTCATAAACTAACTGATTATTTTTAATGGAGATATTCTTGGTAATCATATCATCCTTAAGCCTTTCGGCATTCACCTTGATCAGTGCGCTTACCGTCGCAGATTTTTGTTTAGTTACCTGAATGGTATTATTGTAAAAATTAACGTTCTCGATCATCGTATTTGTCCGCATGCAATTGCTTTCGAAATCATGCCCGACATTATTCAGGAAAGTATTATCATAAATATTGACGTTCAAAACGCTATTATTTTTATTCGGCTCAATGTCTATTCCATCCATGGGGAATTTGCCCTTAATCACTCCTGTATTGCTGATCCTCGACTTTGAAATACTGATGTTGCTTCCTTTCGTTACCGTAATACCCTGACGTCCATTATTGTCCACGATTACATGTTCTACAGAAATATTAATGCTCCCCCCGTCGGCAGTTTCTGCACCGCCTATACATATGCCATCGCCACAACAATTCTCAATCGTGATATCCTGAATGCTGATATCGCTACAGCCATCGACAATATTTATACCGTGCCCCCACTCACTCGAAGTTTCAATATGTGTTGCATTATCGCCGGTTATACGCCCCCTACCAAACACACCGCTATCGACGACCTCCGAAAATAATATAATTGCATACCGGTCATTGTTATTGGTTCGAATAGCGATCGTCGCATTGAGCTCCAAATAAACATGTGACTTCATCAATATACCTGGTCCATAATAGCTCGCTGGCAAACTTAAAAGCACATCTTGGCTGACTTCAACTATTTTTACGTTATTGTTTTGCGCATACACAATGGCACGGTTGATTCTTTCAAGACAATCGACAACGCCACCTATGGCACCAAAATAACTCACATCAACCCGATCACAAAATTCATGGATAAGCCCGATTCCACTAACTACAATTAGACTGCCACCATCGTCTGCCCCAGGCCCCGGAGTAGCCGCAGCCAGATAGTACTTGATCGGTGCTGGGGTATCCCCTTTTTCGTAATAGCCTAATAGCTCCACTCCTTCGTAGGTACCGTTTTGCAATGCTGTGATTTCAATGGCTGATATGCCTTGCATAGCTGCCAAAGTTTCCTTAACTAAAAATTGATTTGCCATATTTCTTTGATTTAAATGATATAGGCAAAAGTATGTTTGCTGCCAGGTCGATCTGAGAGAAAATAGGGCTTTGTAAGCGGTAGTTGGACGATACCGAAAAGTTGAAATGATTACGGTTCCTATCCGTTATTTTAAAAGAAAAATGCGATATTTTTTGGAATACCGCACTTTAGGTTTTTGTTATATGTTATTTAATTATTTTGCCAATATGCCTGCAGCCCTTAGCTTCGCTTTTAAGTCCCGCAATTCGCTCAAGATCCCTTGTACTTCAGTAAGGTATTGGTTTGGAAGTAGGATTGGATATGGGAAACCATAGTACATTAAGATTAGAATTGACATAAGCCGTCATTACACGGACAACTTACAAGAAGCAACTTGGCAAAACAGCTCCACTTTCGTATATTCGATATGGCTATGTTACTTCGCGAAGTCGCCGCACCTTTATATACTATGCTGAAAACTACGATACATACATTCAACGACCTTGATAAATGGTTGTCCGACAACTTTTATTTTGAAGACGGACACGTTTTGGCAATAAAAGAAAATCCGCTTGAAATTATTGTTGGTTATAATGTGAAAGCAAATTACAAGGCAAATTCAGAAAGACACATTTTGCCTTTCAAAATCATTCCATCAAAAATTTACGAATGGACTTTTGACAAAGATCTAGCAAATGTTGGTGACGACAACTATATTGAATATATTGAAGCACAAGAAGTTGAAAATGGAATTTGCTTAGAGTTCTCTACACTTGCGACTTTTCGACTTGTTACAAACAGCCTTGAAATTGAAGAACAAGAGCTAATAAAAACAACATTTAAGCCTTGGACAAGCGAAAAAGAAATGTATTTGACCGCTGACCTTTCTGAAATTCCGAGACCTTTGTTTTGGACAGAAAAATTAAGCAAATACGGACACGACATTTTGTTCCGTTATTATTCAGGTGAAGAAAGACAACCAGAGCAAGTTCCTTATCCAGACTATCAAGGTTACTATATACAACTTGCGGATAGAATTAGCTCGACACAAGAAGGTATTTTTCTCAAGCATATAAAAGCAGAAAACGGAAAATTTAGTTTAAATTTTGAAAACAAGGACAATGAATTGAAAGATGTTTGGAACGACTTAACAGCAATTCTTGCAGACTTTCCTAATGCTCAAATCAAAAGCGGAAATTGCGAGTTTATTGGAAAAAAATGGAAACAATATTTAGCTGACAAACTATTACCGACTACAGAATGACAGGAAGCACAGCATATAACGGTGGTGACTTAATTCGCTTGCCGTAAGCTCCCTCACCATTACCCGCTATTATTGCAAAATATTGCAACTAACATTTACGAGTAATTGATAATAAAGGACATTTATTTATTAAACTAGTAAAAGTGTTATAATCAATTATGTAAAAACACATGGATAATCAATTGTACGAATTAAAAGTCACAGACAGACAAAGCTTCATTAAATTTCTTGATCTTCTGCATAAGGATCTGCTCCAAAATCCTGAAACTTGGGAAAACAAAACTTTACCCGACTTTCTGGAGGCTTTGGCCTCATACGCAGAAGATATCCAAGGGTATTATGATAATACAGACGCAAATGTAGATGCTGAAAAAGCTGCGTGGTCAACGTTTGCTGATATTTTCAAAGGAGCGAAAGTTTACGAGTAATAGTAAGCATTTCTTTCACTCGTCCGCATATTTACTAGCGAAGAACATTTGCTAGATATACCAACAAAAACTGCAGAATAATATATGAACATACAGCTTAGTGCCAATAGAGATTTAAACGCAAACGATATACTACAACTTTATCAAGCCAATAAATGGAGTGCAGCCGATAAACCAGAACTACTGATTAAAGCACTCTTAAATTCGCATTCTTTAGTTACGGCATGGGATGGTACAACATTAGTAGGTCTCGGAAATGCAATTTCCGATGGGTATCTCGTGGTTTATTATCCGCATCTACTAGTGCTACCCTCCTATCAAGGCAAAGGGGTTGGTCATTTGATTATGGATAAAATGCAAGAAATTTATAAGGATTTTCATATGCAGATGCTTACTGCTGACGGTAAAGCCATAGAATTTTATAAAAAGAATGGTTTTGAACGAGCAGGTCAAACAGAGCCTATGTGGATCTATAAAGGTAATGATCACTGAGAGAAGGTTAATACTTTTTCATATGTGTATATTCGGGTGGAAGGGGAAAAAAAACTATGATGTGACGTCGTGATTAATCTTCCAGGAAAACTTTTTACAGTTATCAAGGTTTTCAAATTCAAATGATTCTATCCAATCATATTTTCCATCCTCATCTTGATATAAAACTAAATTGTCAGCTTTAATATTTTCAATAAATGATGATAATTCTGCAACACAAGCTTCTAAATCATCTAACACATAACATGGAATATGACTATGAATATCTGTTTTTCCATTTGGATCTTCGATTCCAATAGTTATTTCGGTATTATATGTTGCAATCCAAATTGAAAATATTCCGGATTCACTTTTCAAATCACAATCAAAAGATCCGTCATCTTGAAACTTTATTGTCTGAGCAAACTGTGGATAATTTCCTTCCAGGAATTTAAGTATTAATTTCGAAAA